>ERZ1673697.18-NODE-18-length-252879-cov-94.172788_pt1 | contig 252879 bp, 219 predicted proteins | sample MGYA00580227_ERZ1673697 | MGnify/ENA primary metagenome ERZ1673697 (study PRJEB41218, sample SAMN15661759) | gut metagenome | host: Homo sapiens | place: Canada: London | collected 2015-08-20/2019-03-30 | study: EMG produced TPA metagenomics assembly of...
ATTTACAAATGGGGAGTCTTGGGTTACAAATGGGATTCTCGGGTTACTATTTACCCTTTGAAGTGATTGAATTGTAGCATATAATTATTGATTATTTATTCGATTGTCAAAATTCGCCCACGATTTTGTCAAAATTAGACTTTCCTTTCAAGTAAAAAAGAGACCCCTAACGAGTCTCTTAGTTTTTAATCCGCGACATATATAAAAGGACCTGAACACAGAATCTATTAGATGTATAATCTATTTTTATTTCTCCTCCATTGGCAATGACCACCTTTTTTACATTTTCTAATCCAATGCCATGTATTGCAAGTTCTGGCTGAGTTGTCTGCAGTCCATTTCTCTTTTCAAGGATTTTTCCTGAATAGCTGTTTTCTATAAAGATTAATAACACCTCTTGTTTTATTTGCATTTTTATAGTTAGTAACTTTTCCTTCGATTTACTGGCCTCTCTTACTGCATTATCTACCAGATTCCCCAAAATCACGCAAATATTAAAATTATTAAAATATAGATCTTCCGGAATATTTATTTGAACATCTACTTGATTCAGCGTCTCGTTTGCTTTCTGCAACATATAATTTAATACTCCGTCTATTTCCTGGTTACCTGTAGTTGAATATTCTTTTGGATTTAGCATAAAATCCTTCATGCCGCTTAAATATTTTATCATGTCGTCATTATTATTTTTTTTAGCCATTGCAGACAACTCAATGATATGATGTTTTATATCATGCCTCAATGCTTTCACCCGTTCTTCCGATTCTCTGGCTATATCTAATTGATAAGAATAAACTTCTAACATCTGTTTAAACACCTGCTCATTCATACGGGCAGAATAAAATTTAAGGAGTGAATGATACAGATAAAAGATGAGAATATTAATAAAAAGAAGTGCCAGTGCTGCAAAAATAACAATTTCTTTTATTTCATGCGCAACAATAATCAGATAATATATATATACAATACTGACAACAGGAACCATTAAAAGTGCAGCCATATTTAATGCCGGTAATGTAATTTCTTTTTCGGGTTCTGTTGTCCTCTGGATAATAATTGCAATAAATAATAAAGCAAAGCTGGTGATACATTCATATACCTGATTCACCGGCTGTCCCATCGTATATTTTGTTAAAGATAAAATGACAATGCTGTCAACCAAAGCATTAATCACATATATAATAAATACAGCCAAACATTTCTTTGTTTTCTTTATGCGGTATGGAAAAAAAATCAAAAAAAGACTTGTAATGTTTGACAAAATATTCATAGCCGGAGAGGAAAATAGCAAGCTTATCGCACTTGTCCATGCCCAGCCTATAATATATAAAATAGAGACATGCTTCCATCTACTCTCTTCTTTTTGCACAAAAATACCAACAAAATACTTCAATGCGTAAAAACGTAATGCATTTGCCAGTAACGCTATAATATCATTAAATATTTTTAAACTCATCTGCAGCACTCTCCAAAATCTTTCTTCGTACATCTGCACGATTAATTTTACTTATATTTAGTACATCTCCATTCAGCATTTTTACCCACTCGTATGTAAATTCCTTTACATAATTTTTATTTACTAAATACGATTTATGTATTCTTAAAAAAACATTTTCTGGAATTCGTTTTTCAATCTCATTCAATTTTCCATAAAATGTTCTGATCTCTTTTTTCATTACAATATTAATTTTTCTTCCAGTACTTTGAAAATACAAAATATCTTTATACGAAATGCGATATGTACTATTTTGAGTTTGGAACTCAAATCCCACACTATTTTTTCCCGATATACGATAAATATTATCCAAAACATGATATATCTTCGCCGCTTCTATGGGCTTTACCAAAAAATCAAACGGACGATTTTGAAAAAGCTGTAATGCATAATTTTCCTTTGAAGATATATATATCAAAAATATATTCTCTTCTTCAAGAACCTCTCTTATATATTTGCCTACCATAACTCCATCTTTCCCTGGCAATTCTATATCCAGAAAAAGAATGTTTATTTTCTCTCTTTTCAAATAATCCAACAAAGTATCTCCAGAATAAAAAACTTCTGTCACAAGTGAAACGCTCTTCTCTTTCGCATATTTCAGTATAATCTCTTCTAGCTCGGAACATGTGCTTTTTTCATCATCGCAAATTATAGTCTTCATGATTTTTCCCTCCGGGAAGTATAATACTCTCTCGGTATTACTCATGCAAGTCATCTCCTTTTAAATCTTCACTCAAAACCGTTTTTAGGTATTTATAGTATATTTTTCATCAAAATAATTGTCAAATAGATATTTAAAATCGAATAAAATTATTTTAAAACACTTACAATATGTATAGGAGGTGTCATGAATGAATGAGGAAACTGATTTTTCAACATTTATCAAAAATAGAATTACTGAATTACGTTGTCAAAAAGGAATCTCCGAATACACTTTGAGCTTAGCAATCGGTCGTTCGCAAGGATATATACAATCAATTAGTTCCGGCAGAATATTACCCTCTATGAATACTTTTTTAGATATTTGTAAGTACTTCGATATTACTCCTACTGAATTTTTTGATCCATCTTTTCAGAACCCTACTTTGTTACATTCTATTATTTCAGATATTAGTAAATTTTCTGAAGAAGATTTATTATTACTTTCATCCGTTTTAAAGCGAATAACAAGGAATTAAATTCTATTATCCAATAGGTGAACAAGAATTATTTATTTTAATCTTGCTCACCTATTTTTTCTGGTTTATATATATTTATAAGCAGCAATTTTTCAACACTATAGAGCAAGTTTCGCCTGAGTAACTCAAAACTCACTTCGTGGCTTTCGACTTTCCGGCAATCTTGATGGGGATTCTGCTCCCCATACCCTCAGATAATACAGTTTTCACTAATATGCATACTTGGCTCCTGTAAAAAACAGTCGCATCGTAATCATATCTATCACGAAAAATCCATAAATTTTTTTATTGTGTTACCGCCTGATATTTTCAAATCGGCTTTATATATAGAAATATCTTTATTTTGAAAGGAACTATAAAATGGCACGACCAAAAAAAGATAAAAACTTACGGCATACTCGTCATATCATGCTCCGTCTCACCAATACTGAATATGAAATAATTGCAGAAAACGCAAAAGTTGCAAGCCTCCCGTTAGCAGAGTATGTCCGTAAACAAATAACAAATAAAAAAGTAATTGTGAAATATGAAATTGTGGCAGATTTACCGGAGTTAAAAAAATTAATTGCTGAATTTGGAAAGATTGGTAGCAATCTGAACCAGATAGCTCGTTACTTTAATACTGGTGGACTTCATTCCCAGGAAATGCGCAACGAAATCAAAAAGAGCATTACTGAAATTTATAAATTAAAATACGAAGTAATAAAACTGGCTGGAGATTTTATCACTGTCAATGCAAATAATAGAAATAGCGCAGGAGAAAACTAATATGGCAATCCTGAAGCATATTGCAAGCAAAAATGCCGATTATGGAGAAACTGAACGCTATCTGATTTTCCAACATGATGAATATACACAAAAACCAATTCTTGATGAAAATGGGAATATGCTTCTTCGTGAAGAATATTATCTGGATGGTATAAATTGTGATCCGTTTACATTTGATGCAGAATGTCGGGAAACTAACGCTTTCTTTCATAAAAATCAATCTTTTAATGAGATTAAGTCGCATCACTACATCATCAGCTTTGATCCTAAAGATCAGGAAGAACATGGTCTGACCGGAGAACAGGCACAGAAACTTGGCGTAGAATATGCCAGAGAGAATTTTCCCGGACACCAGGCTCTTGTCTGCACCCACACTGATGGTCATAATGGCAGTGGAAATATTCATGTGCATATTGTAATCAACAGTGTGCGAAAATATAATACAGAACCACAGCCCTATATGGAATTTGACCGGGATTCAAAAGCCGGATATAAACATCATCTTTCTGACAGATACAGAATCTACTTAAAGCAAAAAGTTATGGATATGTGCCGTTCCAATGGACTAAACCAGGTAGATCTTCTGAACCCCGCAGAAAAGAAAATATCTGAAAAAGAATACTGGGCAAAACGCAGAAGTCAAAAAAATCTCGATGAACACAATGCAGAACTGAAAAAGAAAGGACTTACTCCAAGACAGACAACATTTCAAACGGAGAAGCAATACCTTCGTGATGCGATTGATGCAGTTGCTTCACAGGCAACATCACAAGAAGAATTTTCCAGATTGCTGTCTGATAGATATAATATCACATTTAAAGTCAGTCGTGGCAGATACAGCTACCTGCATCCTAATCGTCAAAAATACATCACTGGAAGAAATCTCGGAACGCTTTATGAAGAAAATCATCTTATGCAGGTATTCCAGGAGAACTCCAACAGGCAACACGCTGAAAAGTCACATTCTACTGACAGACCAGTTACAGATTTTTCAGAACAGTCAAAATCGTCAGCTTCTGTCCAAACTGACGAAACTACACACTCTTTCCTTTTTATAAAATCTGATTTACGACTTGTAACAGATTTGCAGCACTGTATCAAGACACAGCAAAGTCAGGCATACGCACAAAAGGTAAAGCTGTCTAATCTTAAGATGATGGCTCAGACTGTTGCCTATGTACAGGAACATGGTTTCCAGAGCAAGGAAGATTTAGATACTGCCCTTTCCAATGCCTCTGCCCAAAGCACTGATGCCAGAAATACTCTGAAATCCACAGAAGACGCTTTAAAAAATATAAATGAACAGATTCATTACACCGGACAGTACCTTGCCAACAAATCCATCTATTCCGATTACCGAAAAAGTCGAAATAAAGAAAAATTTTATGACGATCACCGGGCAGAACTCACTCTTTATGAGTCTGCTCTCCGAATACTCAGAGAAAAATCACAGGGTCAAAAACTTCCTACCCTGAAAATGTTGCGTGAAGAAAAAAATCGTTTAACAAAATTGCAGACCGTACAGCGGGATGAATTTAACACCCGGCGTGAATATGAACGGGAACTTCGTACAGTATGCTCTAATGTAAATATTATTCTTAGGCACCCGCATATCCAAGAAACTCTGCACGAAACCTCACAAGGACATTCCTACTTCCGCTAAAAATCTCAATGAGAAAATTTCCAAATTATTTTTCATTTTCTCCGTTGACTAAATTCATTTTATCGCATATACTATAAATAGGAAAACAGGCGACATCCTGTTGGTGTGGCTGACACCTAAAATCCGAAACGAAAGCCGAACGTGGATCGGAGAGTTGGCAGGCAACAGAAAAACCTGAAAGCAAAGCCAGACATATGAGCTGGAGTGTTGGCGGACAACAGAAAAATCAGTCTATAAGGGAGATGCACAATGCTACGGCATTGTAATCTCCCTTTAAATATTTTTACAGATTTCAGAGGTCATAACATGGCAAAATATACCAAACAACAAGCTATTTCCATCATCACAGATTGTGCCGTTAAATATAAAGAGAATCTTGACGGATATCAGCTTTTATTCATTTTAAAAGATAAACATAAACATATTTCTTCTTTGGAAGTAAGTTTTAATCCGTATAATTTTCTTCACCTGACAGGCATAAAATTAGCAGATAAAACTACTGCTACTGATTTTTATGAGCGTTGTTTGAATCATAAGTTAAGTCCCGATGATTTTTCATTTGCCCCTGATGGAACTACACAATTAAAACTAGAAATTCTGCCACAACTTATGGTCAAAAATATTTCTGCAAAAATGGTTGGAGATTTCAATGGCTGCAACCCGAAATTATACACTGAAAAACTAGCTGGTGGCGTAAAAGCCTGTCTTGGCTTTGTAAAAACTCCTTATTCTGAATATGTACCAAATACGGTGTTAAATATAGATATTCGGACTGCTACCAGACTTCCATTACAGGTCATTGCTACATATCGCCGGAAAAGATCTGACTCCGTATATAACGAATTAGTTTACAAAGCGAAAAAAATAGACTGGGACAATATCACTTTTCCAAAAGATTATGATTACCTATCCAAACCAAACATGTAAAATTAGCAGTTCAATAAATAGAGGGAACACAAATTATTCTTCTTATGTGTTCCCTTTATTTATTGAACAAATACTTTTTATGAGGCTGTAAAAAATCTTGTGTCTTTGGAAAGTGAATCTTTCTGATAAGAAATAGATATGTAAGGTTTTGCTGTCGAATTTATAATTCTGTTGTTGTCGAATCTATCTTTCTATTTACAGTATAACCATCTGATAAGATTTTATACATCCGTTTTGATTTTTTTGCATGACAAATAAGACATTGTATTGATTGCTTTTTTCGTGGGCGCTGCCCACACCCGACCTCTGGAATAGAGTAGGGAAATTCTGGCAATAATACAAATGCTGACGGAATAGAAAGGAAGCGGGAATGGTCAGCTTTGGAGCAAATCCATTCCTGCTTTTCTTTTCTCTACAGATAGTTGGTAAGCCGTTCTCCATACAAGACAATCAACTGATTCAACACCTGATCCCAGTTCCGATATCTCTGTGTCCATTTCCTGACTACGTTTTCGCTGGCAAGATACAGCATCTTTTCCAGTGCTGTATCGCTTGGAAATACACTCTTGGTTTTTGTGACTTTCCGGTATTGACGGTTCAATCCCTCTATGATGTTGGTTGTGTACATAATACGTCTGATATCATTTGAAAACTGGAAAAAGGAACTTACATCTTCCCAATTATTTTCCCAGTTGCTGATAGCATAGGGATATTTCTTTCCCCATTTCTCCTTAATGTTCTCCAGTTCTGATAAAGCTGCTGTTTCATTCGGAGCATTATATACTGCTTTGAAATCTGAGGAAAACTTTTTCAGATCATTATAGTTCACATACTTGAAAGAATTACGCAGCATATGGATGACGCATCTCTGGATCTCTGCCTGCGGATAGACTGCCTGTATAGCTTCTTTAAAGCCGGGAAGCCCATCTACACAGAAGAAAAGTACATCCTTTACTCCGCGGTTCTTCAGATCATTGAGCATTCCAAGCCAGAACTTGCTGGTTTCATTGGCTCCTACTGTGATGCTGAGGATATCTTTATACCCTTCTACTGTAACACCGAGAACAACATAAGCAGCACGGCTTAAGATCCTGCCATCCTCCCGGACTTTGTAATGAATACAGTCCATAAAGACAAACGGATAAACCGGATTCAGAGGACGTGACTGCCACTCCTTGACCTGAGGAAGGATCTTATCGGTGATCTTGCTGACCATTTCTGCCGATAATTCAATTCCATAAAGATCCTGAAGCTGGTCATGAATGTCACGTGTACTCATACCACGTGCATATAAAGAGATCACTTTTTCTTCAATTCCAGAAATATCCCTCTGATATTTAGGAATCAGCTTCGGTTCAAACTCTCCATTACGGTCTCTTGGTACATCAATTTGGAATTCACCGTACTGGCTTTTTAAGTTCTTTGTAGAATGACCATTTCTTTTGTTGGCTGTCTGCAGATCTCCCTTATGATTTTTTTCATAACCGAGAGTTGCATCCAACTCTGCCTCCATCAGCTCCTGCAGGATATCTTTGAAACTGTCTTTCAGAAGCGTGTATACATCTGCAACGCTACTAATGTTGTTTTCTGAGATAATCTGTCGAATTTGTTCCTTTGCAACTGCCATAAAAATACTCCTTTTCGATAAGAATTGTCATATCTAAATTCTTACCAAAAAGGAGCCATTTTTTACCAGAAACACAAACTATTTTACACTACCCTTTTTATCTGTTTTTGCGTTATGAATTTCTCCTTTTTTCTTTTCGTACTTTATATTTTACTCCATATTTCTGAAAATATAGTTCACGCAATTCTCTATTTTTCATAACATCTTTAGCTACAATCCATGTCAATTCTGCTTGTATTTGTTTATCATTTTTATCAATTTGAGGAAAACATTTTTTTATAGTTTCCACATCTCCAGCCCATATAGCTTCGTTTATTTTTTCAAATAATCTATCTTCTTCGCTTTCTTCCATATCTTCAAATGCTTCTGGATGTTCTGCATAATACTCAGCTTCTGCTTCTGCCCTCTCAGCCCATTGTTCTACATATTCGTCTGAAAAAAGATATACTTCATTATAATATATATCGTCTAAATGAGTCTTGATCCACTTGTTTTCTGCTTCTATTTGTACTTCAATAAACTTAAACATTCTTGCTAATCTATTCATAAACAACAACATACAATGATTTAAATGGACGCTAGTATAATACTTGTCTTTATCCAACATATTATTATCACTCAACATATGGATACATTTCTTACATTCATTTATCAGTGTAAAATGTTTTAAGTTATCATATTCTTCTTGGGTAATAATATTGTCCAACAACAGGCTTTCAAACGGTAGACCTTCATACTGACTAATTATCTCTTTAAAATACACCAAAGAGATAGTTGAAAATTCTTCTAATTTTCTCTTTTCTTTTTCCTCAGTAATACTCTCTATATCAATCTCCTGCATTTTCTTAAAAAAATCTGAAATTTCTTTTGTTTCTTTCATAGGAATAAAAAATAATGTCTTCTTTTCTTCTCTTACTCGATATTCATCAATGTTTAATATAATATGAATATATAGCTTTCTTACTGAATCACACAATGGACTAAATATCATCTTTTTATATTTTTGTAATTTTTTTCGCTCGATTTGGGCATTTATAATTTCCAGATATAACGTAACTAATGCTGATGTAATAATTCCTGTTCCAATTCCAACAGCAATATTTCTTCTGTCCGAATCATTAATCCAACATGATGTGTATACTACTACTGCTCCACCAAATATAATTGCAATAATCGCAACATAGTTCCAATTTCTTTTTTCAAAAAAAGCCTTTATTTTCGTCATTACTGAAATTAAATTTCTTTTTATTTTCCATTTTTTTATCCACACTATATTCAGTTTCTCCATACTTCTATTAATTATGTCTTGCTTTATTATAATATCATATATCCCTATCTATTTAAAGTTTATGGTGTATATTAAATTATTACCTGTAGAGTAGGTTAGAGGGCATCCGCCCTCTTTCCCCTCATCAAACCGTGCATGAGGTTCTCCCTCACACGGCTTTCCGACATTCTTCTTTCTACAGCATTACGTCATGCTCTAGCCATTTTCTTTAATCCTTTTTCGTAAATGCTATTCCTAACAAATCCCACTCTTGACATATGTTTACGCCTTTGGTGTTTCTTGTTATACCATCTTGTAAAGGTACAGATAATGTACCAGTCTAGTGCCTGCATCCATTTCTCATTTGTTTTGGTGGAATAATAATTCTTCCAACCTGTGATTTTCGGATTTAGATTCTTTATTAAATCCTCTTCCTTTGCAACTAACAGACTTCGACCGTTTACATTCTTTTTGATTTCTGTTTTCATCTTCTTCATGGCTTTCCTGCTCGGGTACTGATAAGTTTCTTTATACAATTGTCCTTTGCTTGTTTCCGTTGTCATTCTTCTGTGGTGCATTCCAAGAAAGTCAAATCCCTCTTTTCCGTCCCACAGGCTGACAATCTTTGTTTTTACTGGGTGTAGCTTTAAATCCAGTTTTGCCATGATGTACTGCAATAAGTCCAGTGCGTGATTTGCACTTTTCTTATTCTTGCAGATGATTACTGTATCATCTGCGTACCTTACTAGAATACCGTGAGTAAGTCCATACTTTTCCCACAGTCTGTCCAGTGTATTTAAGTAGATGTTTGCCAATAACGGAGATATAACTGAACCTTGGCTTGTTCCCAGTTCAGAAATTGTCAGTACATTTCCGTATAATACTCCTGATACTAACCATTGTCTTATCAGCTTCAATATCCTACGGTCTGATATTCTCTGCTCTACCAGTTTCATCAGCTTATCTTGGTTTACGTTGTCAAAGAACTTCTCAATATCTGCGTCTACTACATAATAGCCCTTGTTGTTACACGCTTTCCTTACCACTTCCAGTGCTTGCTTGGCACTTCTTTTCGGTCGGAATCCATAGGAACAATCTCTAAAGTCAGCTTCGAATACTGGCTCTATTGCTATCTTGGCAGCCATCTGCACAATTCTGTCCTTGACTGTTGGTATTCCAAGAGGTCTTTCACTTCCGTCTGGTTTTGGTATCATAACTCGCTTCACTGGAGATGGTTTGTACTTTCCATCCATCAGTTCCAATTTGATTTCTGACAGGTATTTTTCAATTCCCATCTCTTCAATATCTTCGATTCTGATACCATCTACACCACTGGAACCTTTGTTAGCTTTTACCCGTTTCCATGCTTCAAAAAGTACATCATCCCGATATACCTTATCGTAAAGTGCATGAAATCTTCGGCTATCACATTTCTTGGCTGTCAGATATAGTTTGTTTTGAAGTTGTCGAACTTTTTCTTTGGAGTTGTTAGTCTGCATGACATTCTCTCACTCTTACCCTCTCTACAAACGTGAATGAAGCAAGGAACCTTCCCATAGACTGCGTTTTCTTGCACAGTCATTATCGGTACTATGTTCCTCTCCGACTCCCTCCCATCAGAAATACGATTTCGCCAAGCTTATACGCTTTCTTTTTACCTTTCGGTGATGGGTAGGGTCTCTCCAGTTCCGAACCACACTTTTCATATATACCGCTTCCTATATACCGAGGGGTTCTTCTGTGCTGCTTTCCAGTTTCTTCGCACATTCCATGGTTTTCGCCCATATGCACAAGGCTCAACTCCCCTTTGTTCTCTTTTCAGAGACCTTTTTTAACGATACGACAGAATTCACTTAATGTTACGGTCTGTATGATTGCTTGCACCTTTTATCAAGGTTACTTTATCCACTCGCTTAGCACCCTGTATTACTACAGCGCACCGAGTTTAGCTACACGGCTCACTGGCGATTACCGTGACCGGACTTACACCGGCAAGTGTGGTCCAGCTTCGCTGGACACACTACATAGAAAAAGCCAGCCACAATTATGTGACCAGCCTCTCTTCTACTTGCTCTATTTTTTGGTACGTTCTCCCTCAGATTCCATTACCTGTTGCATAGCTTTCTGTCCAGTGCGTCTTGCAATTTCCTCCTTTTTCTCATTTAGTTTTGCAAGGACAGATTCTTTTTGATGGTTCTTTTTATCTTTTGGTGCAGCATTATTCTTAAGTCCGTCAATCATATTATAATTTGCTTCCTCTGTAATTTCCGCACTTCGCAGGTATTCTCCATTCTCCATGTACTTCTGCCAGTTATCCAATTTCGGTTTATAGCCTTCTGTCTGCTCCTGCACTGGCGGATGCAGAGAATCAAGAATCTTCTGTTTTACTACATCATCAAATCCATTGTAGGTGCTGTCTACAAGCACATTACCTTTCTGATCTAAGACTACATACGCAACATCTTTCCCATACTGCTCATGTTCCATAAGAAAATAATTTTTCCCCTCTACCAACAGATAATCTATTACTTCCCATGTTCCGTCTTTTCCCTCTATTTCATATCCGACTGTATCTTTGGTAAGTCCACCGCTTTCTGAAGATGTGACTTTCATAAAGTCAGGAATCTCTATAAAAGTGTCTTTGTTTACATAGTAAGTGGTCATGACACCCTCATCATTCAGGATCAGCACATCACTGGTACTGACTGCATGACCTTTATAATTGTGCGGCTGTTTCTTCTCCAGCTCCTTTTTTATCTGCTCTGGTGTTTCTCCCGGCTTCATTGTTCCCAGATACACCTGTTCATAATTTGCCACCTGCACAGGAATCTGATCCTGTGCAAGTTCTTCATAGGTACGGAAAAGAAGATTTCTCAATTCCGGTTTCTTTTTTAACTGGTAAACTGCAAACTGACTTCTACTCATTCTCCATCCACCTCCAGATCTGCTTTATAAATTTCTACCGTTTTCTGCAATTCTTCATATCCCTCATCGCTAAGATAATAGAGTTTCTGAATCGTCGTGAAAATCAGCAGCTTCATATCTTCGTCCAGATATGAAAAAATCTCATCCATTGCTTCCATTGTCTGTACCCGGTTTCCTGCATCAAAAATTGCCACTGCTATATATTCATCTTCCTCAAACCTTACCATCATAATGTTACATCTCCCTTCTTATGTGCCTTGGATTTTTCTTTCGACATATTCTGCTCCTGCTCTTTTATTTTCGCCTGACGCTCTCTGAGTGCCTGAAGAACAGATTCTTTTCTGCTCTTTGGCTGCGAAAGATTTTCTTTTGGTACAGACTTATCTTCAACTGCTTTTTCCTCTATTTTCGTAATCTCCTGCTTTGAGTCAAAATATTTTTCTACATCATCCATTGCTTTCTGCACTAATGGACTTTCCTTATAATGCTGAATCATCTCCACACCTTCCCGGTCAACTTTTCCCAGTCGCATAAGATCATACGGTCCGTCATAATCGCTTCCATCATGCAGTTCAAATCCAACACCTTTTATTCCATTTATGCGTTCTGCAGGAATTGATTCATAAATGCGTAAGGCTTCTTCCAGGGTAAGGTTCTCATGATACTCACCCATAACAGGAAATTCCATACACTCCGCAACATAAAAAGTGATCGTGTCTTCCGGCTGTTTCTGCTCTGGCTGTCTGGTAAAAACAGAAAGTGTTTCTGCATTTTTCAGACGTGAAAGTAATGACTGGGCAGTGACTACATCGCTGTCTATATCCGATTCTTCTGCCACCTCAGTCAGCCAGTCTTTTAAACCTGCTGTCTCCTTGTTCAAAATATCCTCTGTGAGTTTCTCAACCTGTTCTTCCCTATTTTCAACGGTATCTTTATATTCATAAGTATCATATTCATAACTAAAATTATCCAAGTCCACTGCGAGTTTCCTGATTTCCTGCTGATCAAGATAGGCTTCCGATTCCTTTATATACTCTGCCAAAGTAATTCTTTCTTCTAAGATTGGGGTAATATCTACTTTAATGCCTGCTATTGCCATACCATACGAATTCAATTCGTTAAAAAAACTATCCTCTCGAATATTTCCTCGATAAGAAAGCACCACATCAAGATCAGAATCTGCACGATACAGGTCATCTCTACTTCTGGAACCATGTACTCTCGCCCCAATCAATGTAACTTCATTTTCCAGTCCCATTTCTTCCAGCACAGCTCTTGCATGAAATAAAACTTCATATTCAATTTCTGCCCTGCCCATCCCATTCAATGCTGTTTCACATCTGCCAAGTTCTGAAGTGAATCGAACATCTCCACTGGCTAGCACTTCTTTAGAATGACTGATTACCTTATCCCGAAACTCCCTGTCATCAACTTTTACACATTCAACATCTTCCAATCCTTCATTTTTTAGACTGGCATACATTGCTTTCTGAATAGAATCTTCTGGATTTCCACAGGCATCTCCTGAAATTTCATGAAGTTCCTGATCATAAACCAGATATTTATAGCCTTCCTCAGTCGGTTGCACTGTTAAATACATACCAGACATTTTAAATTGTACGGTTATTCCCTCATAATTTTTTAATGCCGCTTTCCTGTCATAACCATCAAAAAAAGCCTTTGGACAATTACGTTCAAACTGTATCTTCTCCCGTCTCTCTTCTTCTGCATATTCAATTTCTGCATACATTTCTTCATAATCTATCACATTTGCATCTTCTATGGACAATCCTTCTTCCTCTAAAATATTCTCCATTGCTTCTGAAATAGAAATATTCGGATTATCGTAGACACCGCCATCCATTTCCAGATAATCCTTATCATAGAACGTATAATCATAACCGTCTTCTACCGTCTGAATTGTGAAATACTGATCTCCAATCTGGTATGCTATCTCTGTATCATGCACTTCCAGACTGTTGCCTATCTCTTTAAAAGTATTGTATATCTGCGGATTCAGCCAGCCTTCCACTTCCTGGCAATCATAGATCAGCGTATCTACTCCATTCTTGCACTGGATAAAATCAAGACTGCCTCGCAGCGGTGCCGTATTCTCAATTCCAAGAGCTTTCATTTTATGGTTAGGCAAAGAGTAATATGCTCCAAGGGCAGCTCCAAGATCCTTATATCTCTCAATCTTCATCCCACCTTTTGCTGCCAGATCTTCAATCACATAATATTGGTCAATATAATGATTTTCTGGCATTTTCAGATCAATGCCATTATTTTCTCTGACTTTATGTATCTCGAAAAAACTGAATTTCTGTTCTTCCCCCCGCAGATTTTGTCCGATCAGTGTCGGCTCCCATGTATCCGTACTGATTGGCTGCTGTTCCATGATTTTCATAACTGTTCCGTCTGCCAAGATAACGGTTGCCTGTCCTGGAAGATTCATCAGGTCATATACTGTTGCACCATTTTCTTCCAGATATTCTGAAATAGCTTCCCTGGCTCCTTCATCAAATCCATGCCAGATGTCCTCTGCCACCAGTGTTCCATTTTCCGATACGATAATATCTGCCACATCCTGACCGTATTCTTCACTCCGCATCTGGAAGAATCGCTCCCCATGATAAGTTTTCATATCAATCGCATACCATGTACCTGTATGTCCGTCTGCTTCATACCCTCTTGTAGTTTCAGTGATATGCTGATTTTTCACGCCAAGCACCTCTTCCAGTTTCCGGGTGCGGATTTCGTTTCTTGCCATATCAATGAAGCCATTCAGGACTGCAGGATGGCTTTCCACAATATAATCTCTGTTCAGATCCATTCCCCTGCTGATATTTTCCGGAATATCAATGCCATCTGCCCACTGCTTATTGCCATCAGAAAATCTTCCATCATGGGAAAGCTGTTTCAATGTATTTGCCAGAACAAAGGCAACTCGTTCTTCCCCATATTTTTCAATCACACCTATTGCAGTATCCGCTTTCAGGCTCATGCCATCAAAGTTTTCTGCGATTGCCTGTTCGATTGCATTTTTACAGTCGATATTCAGTTTTCTGGAATCCAGGTAAGCATCTACATTTCTCTCCTGCATAGCCTTTTCCAAAGTTCCCATATAAACTTCCGGATACGCTTTTACAGGATTGGCATTTAACATTTCAACTCTCTGTGCCACAAAGTCCGGCAGTTCTGTAAATCCAAAGGAATCCACATAGTATGCGGTTAATCTGCCGCCCCGGTTCATAATGATCACATCACTGACTGACATGGAATGCCCGGTAAAATCGTTTGGACGTTCTATATTAAATCGCTCAAAAAGGTTATCCAGTGTCGTAGCATCTCTCAGTCTTTCACTGTAAACCATCTGATAGTCTTTACCATCTACGGTAAATCCCATTTCTTTTGCCGCTTCCAGACTTAAAAACTGATACCCTCTTTCTTCCTGTCCGCTGTTGATCTGATAAATACCATAACGGTTTCCATCGCTTTCCAGAAGAAGCGTTTCTTTGATCTTTACTTTTTCTTCTGGTATCATAACCATTTCCTGGCTTCTCCGGTAATTTTCCCATTCAAATTTCGTCACTCCGAATAACCCGTCATGCTTTAAAATATCCAATTCCAGATTCATAACCCTCTGCGACTGCTCCTGACCGCCAATTGCTCCGGTCAGCCCGTAAATCGTTACTCCCTCATGGTGCAGTTCCACTGCCCGTTCCCTGGTAAGCGGAAGCATACTTTCTGAATAAAATCCGGCTTCATGCAATTCTGATAAACCGATCATCGAATCCGGCAGACTGTCAATCTGTTCCTCCGCTTCTCCAATCAGTTTTAGTACCGCTTCCCTGTTTCCATCCAGAATAGATTCTGCAAGATTCTCTGCCAGTTTTTCCGTCGCTTCCCTGTCATCCAGTTTATAAGCAAAATTCACGATAAGGTTTCTCTGGTCATTGCTGAAAATCGTCCGTTCCTGTTCCAGACGGTTGATGGTCTGCTCCGCATACTGCATGACACTCAGTTCTTCTGTCTGCTCCACAGCAGTTACTTCCTGCTCTGGCCTTTCGATATGAAGTTCCTTGAGTTTTTCCTCAATCTGTCCGATCATATCAGCAGAAGTCTTACGGATGGTGTCCATAGAAGCACGAAACTCTTTCATATTTTTACCGGAAGACCAGCTCGCAATATAGGAAAAGGAATACTCCGATGTATCCAGTCCAAAATGGTTGCATACCACATAGGCAACACTTTCTGCTTCCACTTCCCTTGTAAGCTGGTCTTTTACGATGCCCTCTGCTTCCATCTGGTCACGATCATGCAATACTGCATGTGCCGTTTCATGCACCGCTGTTTTCATGGTCTGTGCTTCACTCATGCCAGGCTGGACAGCGATATATTTATCGACAAGCTGATAAAAGCCTTTCGCCTCCCCATCAATCTCAATAAAACGGATGGGAACCGGGGCAACCGTTTTCAGTGCTTCCATAAAATCATGGTAGATCAGAACATCCCCCTCCAGTTCTGATACCTCAAACTCTGGAATCGGTTCTCCTGTGGTCTGACTGACATCAAATACTGTCGTAACCCGGAATCTTGTAATGACACGCTCTACTACTTCTGTTTCCGGCTGTCCATCTTCCCCGATCACAATCTCTCCTGTTTCCGGATCAGTTTTTTCAATCTCCTGTTTCTCTTTAAACGGAGCCGGGGCAATGATCTGGATGCCTTTTTCCCCTCTTTTTACCTGCCGGTTAAATTTCTTCTGCCATGCCTGATACCCCGCTACCAGTGTCGCTTCCGGTTTCTGCATGGCGATCAGCAGAGTATTATTGAAACTGTAATTATGGAACTTTGCCATTGTATTCAGATATTCGGTATACTTTTCTGATGTGAATATTTCTGCAACACCCTGTTCCAACTGCTCTGTAATCTGCTTTAATTGTTCTTCTCTGTTTGCCATAATCAAATCCTCCATAGAAAAATCCCGCCAAAGCTCTGGTCACTCTGACGGGATACCCTTTATAACTCCTGTTCATGTTTCTTTTTAGGTTTCTGCTGTGTTTCTCTTGTCTGCTCCTGCTGTTTCTGTTCTTTCAGTCTTTCCAGAATAGATGTTTTATGAACACTGTCAGCAATTCTGTCCTGTCGTTCCTCCGGCATGTTTACTTCCGGGTTTTCCCCGATTCCCTCATCTGCCAGAAGATTTTCTCCCCCTTTCTCATCCATGTTGAGCATGGCATTTAATTCTGCCAGACGTTCCATTTTTTCACTCAGTTCCGCTTCTTTCGGGAATGGCTTCTGCACCTCTTCCTGTGCGGTCTTTAACTGCTGTTGTACCGTTTCCAGATTCTGCTCGGTATCTGCCAGCTTTTTCCCGATTGCAGAGAGTGCATTATGAATTCTCTGGATATTGCCCAGAGTATCCTTTCCGAACTCAATTTTATAAGAACATTTTCCCTTGATCGTCATGGTATAAGTATTCGACAGGAAATTATATTCTGAAGAAAGTGCAAAACCATGATATTCCCCGATCTGCCCTGCTGATTTCACGGACTTCAAGCCGGATGCTGCTGAAAGTAGTGCAACTCCCGCTTCTTTTTTATCGGTATACAGCTTTCCACCGACTGTCATTGCAAAGTGGTCATTATCCTGTAAATCTATTCCTTTAACCACATCTGCATCCACACGCATACCGGCAATCTTCTCTTTTAATGCGGTAATCTGTACTGGATACCGCTTTGCAATATCCGATTCCAGACGATAGATCTGACTGGTGTGGTTTGCTTTCAGAAGTTTCAGTTTACTTACCTGCACATCCAGATCCATCTTTTCTTTGATGTATTCGTTTCCTGTTGCCAGTGCCTTGATCTCTGCATAAGATAGAGCTGTATCATCTACATCTTCACAGGCACGCACCGGGGATTTACTGGTCATGATCTGTGAAATAAACTTCTGCTTGTTTTCCAGAATCTGCCACATGTACGAATCGAACGTATTTTCCGTTACATACCGGAAGATTTTTACCTTGTCATTCTGGTTTCCCTGTCTGAGAATACGTCCCTCCTGCTGTTCCAGATCAGACGGTTTCCAGGGGCAGTCCAGATGATGCAGTGCAAGTAATCTGTCCTGGACGTTGGTACCAGCACCGAGTTTCGGAGTGGAACCCATCAGGATTCTTACCTGCCCTGCCCGCACCTTTGCAAACAGCTCCGCTTTTCTTACTTCCGTATTATATTCATGAATAAATGCGATCTCCTCTTTCGGGATTCCCCGTTCCACCAGCTTGTTTCTTACATCATCATACACGTTGAATGTTCCATCATTTTTCGGTGTGCTGAGGTCGCAGAAGATCAACTGGGTAGCCTGTGTATCTTTTCCGTCCTCCCATACCTGGAAAGCATTCTCCACACAGGCATTTACCTTGCTTTCCCCTGCATCCGGTAGCATATCATTCAAAAGCCTCTGGTCTAATGCACATTTTCTTCCGTCATTGGTAATCTTGAGCATGTTATCTACCCTTGGATCTACTGCACCGCCCCTGACCTGTTCTGCACGTTCCGAAAAGGCTTCCACCATTTCTTTCTGTTCCTCACTCGGCTTTAATACTTCATTGATATATTCTGCTTCCGGTACAGGAAGATTCAGCATATCTGCAGTCTGAATATCCGCAGCTTCTTTAAATATGGAAATCAGTTCTGGAAGATTAAAGAAACGGGCAAATCGTGTTTTTGCACGATAGCCCGTCCCTTCCGGTGACAATTCGATTGCCGTAACTGTTTCTCCAAAAGTTGCTGCCCACGAATCAAAATGTCCCATTCCCATATTCATTAAAGTATCATACTGGAGGTATCTCATAATGGTGTATAATTCAGTCATACTGTTTGATACAGGTGTTCCCGTTGCAAACGTGATTCCCTTTCCCCCGGTAATCTCATCCATGTACCTGCATTTCATAAACATATCTGAACTTTTCTGTGCATCGGTCTGTGAAATGCCTGCCACATTCCGCATTTTTGTGTATAAAAAAAGGTTCTTGTAAAAATGTGACTCGTCCACAAACAGCCTGTCCACGCCTAATTGCTCAAAAGTCACCACATCATCCTTTCGTGTCTGGTCATTCAGTTTTTCCAGTTTTGCTTTCAGGGTTTTCTTTGTCTTTTCCATCTGCTTGATCGTATACTGCTGTCCCGCTTCCTCTTTTGCTGCTTCAATAGAATAGGTAATATCTGCGATCTGATCTTCCAACAATGAAATCTGCCTTTCCCTGGAAAGCGGGATTTTCTCAAACTGGCTGTGTCCGATAATGACCGCATCATAATCCCCTGTTGCGATTCTGGAACAGAACCGTTTTCTGTTTGCCGGTTCAAAGTCTTTCTTCGTTGCCACCAGAATATTTGCTCCCGGATATAAGCGTAAAAAATCGCTTCCCCACTGTTCCAGCAAATGGTTCGGAACCACATAAAGACTCTTTTGTGCCAGTCCCAGACGCTTGCTCTCCATACCGGCTGCGATCATCTGGAACGTCTTGCCTGCACCTACACAGTGTGCAAGCAGGGTATTATTTCCATAAAGGATATGTGCCACCGCATTTTTCTGATGCTCCATCAGCTTAATTTCCGGATTCATTCCGACAAACTGAATGTGACTGCCATCATATTCCCTTGGCCGGATGCTGTTAAACCGTTCATTATAAATTTTGCAGAGTGTTTCCCGTCGGCTCATATCCTTAAAAATCCACTCTTTAAACTCTTCCCGGATCAGTTCCTGCTTCTGCTGTGCCAGGGTGGTTTCTTTCCGGTTCAGTACCCGGTGTTCCCCATCCGCATCATGTATTGTGTCATAGATTTTTGTGTCACGCAGATTCAGTGCATCCTCCAACAACCTGTAAGCATTTGCCCTTTGTGTTCCGTAAGTTGCGGTGGAAAGCGGGTTATTGCTGCTGTCCACGTTCTTTCCTTTTACGTTCCATTGTCCGGTCACTTCCGCATACTGTACTTTGATACGCTCATAATTGATATGCTGTCGTGGTGTATGGAATGTTTCTGCCATGAACTCTGTAATATAGTCCGGCGAAATCCATGTTACACCAAGCCTTGCTTCAATCTCGGAAGCGTCCAGATCTTTCGGCTGTACCCGTTCCAGTGCCTGTACATTGACCATATATTCCGGGTGGTTCTCTGCAAACTGCTTTGCAATGTTCAGCTTCTCCCTGACATTCCCGGAAAGATACTCGTCGGATGGCTCCCATTTATCCGTAAGCGGATTCTTGAAGATAACACCCGTAAGCTCCTCTGTGACCTCTTCCTCTGTTTTCTCGGTAAGCTCCATCATATAAGGAATATCCACTTTTGCCTTTTCCCCGATAGATACCGCCAGTGCCTCACTTGCAGTGTCTACCGATGTTACCGGCTCTGCCCTGCGGATCGTCCTTTTCGTAAATATGTCTGCTTTCCGCTTCAACTCGCCCTTTTCGTCCAGAAATTCAAGGGAAGTCAAAAGGCAATAGCTGCTGTCCATGCTGAACGCCCTTTTATTTGCATTGCTGCTGAGTAGTCCATACTTGGCAGTAAAGCTGTCATAAACCCGGTTCAATTCAGCCTGTAAGCTGGCGACCTCTTCATCACTGCATTCTTCCAACTGCCGTTCCAGAAGCCTGTTTGTTGCATCCCGGATAGCAACCATACCTCTGACACGCTCGCCTGTCACAACGGGAAGTTCCATCTTATTCATAACAGAATTTTCCCTGTAATAAATGTCCTCTCCGACAAGTGCAAAGCTGAAATTCTTAATATCCGGATTTGCCGGTATGGATACTACCTGTTCTTCCAGTTCCGTATCTGAAATCTCCTGCTCTGTGATGGTTCCCTGGATATGCTTTACCGCTTCTTTTAACTGCTCTGCCAGATCTGCTTCCGCTTTTGCCTTTACTGTTACTTCCTGTTTTCCGTACTGGGTACTTTCTGTTGTGAAATCTCCAAGCACCATTTCCGGATGATTAGCAAAATAGGAATTGACTGTATAACCTTCTGGTGTGGTTTTTAACTGTACCCAGTCTGGTTCTGTGATCGCAGCCCTGTCCCTTTTCTGGAAAAACAGAAGATCCGCAACCACACTGGTATTGGCATTTCTCTGGAAAGCATTGTTCGGTAAACGGATCGCCCCAAGCAGATCTGCCCGGTTTGCGAAATACTGTCGGACTTCCGGATTCTGCTTATCCATCGTACCGCTTGATGTGACAACTGCCACCACTCCACCCGGACGTACCAGATCTAAGGATTTTGCAATAAAATAATCATGGATCATAAAATGGTATCTGTCATATTTGCGGTCACTGACCTGATATGCCCCAAACGGTACATTTCCAATCACGCAGTCAAAAAAGCTGTCCGGGTAACTGGTTTCCTCAAATCCTTGTACTGCAATCCTGTTCTTCTGGTAAAGCTGTTTTGCAATCTGCCCGGAAACCGGATCAAGTTCTACGCCATACATACTTGCAGCACTCATACTTTCCGGTAAAAGTCCCATAAAGTTTCCTACTCCACAGGACGGTTCCAGTATATTTCCCTGTTTCAGTCCCATATTTCCAAGTGCTTCATACATAGCCTTGATGACTGTCGGAGAAGTATAAAAGGCATTCAGCGTTGATGCCCTTGCTGCACTGTATTCTTCTGGTGTGAGGACTCCTTTTAACTGCGTATATTCCGCTGCCCAGGCACTGTTTCTTTCTTCAAAAGCCTGTGGAATACCGCCCCATCCAACATATCTTGACAACACTTCCTGTTCTTCCGGTGTTGCCAATCTCTGCTCCTGTTCCAGTTCTTTCAGCAGCCGGATAGCTTCCATATTTGCTTTAAACTTTGCTTTCGGACCGCCAGAGCCAAGGTCATCGTCCGTAATATGGAAATTATGAGGTTCCTGTTCCTGCACCTGTTCATTCTGCAGATATGGTAAAAATTCTCCCTCATAGCCAAACAGTTCATTCTCCCCTGGAATATAATTTCGTCCGGTTTCCATACACCGGAAAATATCAGCTTTTGATGAACCACTTGCTTCGTAGAATCCTGCATAGGAATATAAAATATCATCTTCTCGCTCGTAGGTAGTCAAATGCAATTCTGTATTTCCTCTTGTCTGGTTTACCAGTTCTTTCCCTTCCAGACCTTGTGGAAGAATCCCCACTGGTTCAAAATGATACCCCTGATATTCAAATACATTCTCGTTCCACTGTTCCTGTACAACTACATCTTCTGGCTCAGATTCTGGTTCCCCTTTTTGTACCTCCTCCATTTCTGCAGACGATTCTTCCACTTCTGGTTCTTCTGTATTTTCTTCTGGTTCGGAGGCACTCACAATATCAAATAAAGACATCTGGTATCCATCTAAGCCATCTGCCTGATCTGGTACTTCCTGTGCTGGGAAAATCGTATAGCTGCCTTCCACATACTGATGTACTTCCGTCAATAGCTGTAATTTCTTCTCATAAGTTTCATTCACTGATTCAAAATCCAATGGCAGCATTGCCAGTGCATCGTCCATCGCCTGTAACAATTTCTGCGACTGCTCCGAATCATTCAGCATAACAGGAAGTTCTTTTCTTGCTTCTTCATTAAAGAAATCCTGCTTGAACGGACGCTCGATTTCTTCTGGCAGCCTTGCATAAAAACTGATCACTTTTCCTGCAATCCGTTCCCTCTCATATTCCGGCATACGGGAATAATCTGCGGAACGTAAGAACTGCTGGTTATCAATCAGATAGCCGATTCTTTTTGCAACTTTTGCCCAGGGCAGCAACACCGAAGTATCTGGATTCCCATAGTCCCCTCTCTCCAGCTTCAAACCTTTCCCATCATAATCTGCATGTGAATTGTCTGCTCCACATAAAGCATGGCTCTGACCGCCTATCCCATATTTTTCCTTGATAAAATCTGTCCTTGCCTTATCATCTCCATTCAGAAGATAAAAAGAATAGGTAGAAAGCCTTCCATCCGAATACGGACCGCCACCGGCAAGAAAAGCATCTATTTCATCTTGAGTAATAAATACCTTATGTTCCTGCCATGCGAATTCATCTCTGGCATTGTATGGAATTACTTCTGCTGCAAATTTCTGAAACTGACCGGATATTCTGATTGGATTATAGGTGCGGAACCGCATAATGCTTTTATCTTCCTCATAAGCCATTGCCAGTCCTTCCAGACGCTCGTTCAGATCTGCCAGCCACTCCGGATCTGTTAGTTTCTCTTCCAGATAATCAGTAATTTCCGGATAAATACTGTGAAGATGTGGTAAATCCTCTTCATCAAAGACAAGTTCTGCTACACCCTCTGCCATATCCGCTTTCATATAGGCAAGTGCCTGGGCATGTTCCTTTATCGCATTCTCCCTTGCAACATCAAGTACAGACTGTGGTGCATACTCGCCTTGCTTCAAAAGCTGATGGATACGACCACTCACATCTTCCCAGGATAAAAACGCCTTATCCAGAATCTGATCGGTAACCGTATGCCCTACTGCAATCTGCAATCCCGTTTCGTCAAACCAGACAGAATATTCCATGCCATTGATTTCAAAGCCCTTTCCACCAGTCCCATACTCCCGCTTCACAAACTCTGTATATTCTTCCGGTGTCTGTTCACTCATAAAATTATAGATAATACGAAGCTGGCTCTTGCTTCGGTTTCCTCCGGTTCTTAAAACCTCATCGACCACCTCACTTGGAATGGCAATCTCCCCGGCATAGAGGGCAGCTATTCTGTTTTCGATTTCTCTTTTCTGTTCATTTACAGATGGAAGTTCGGGCAAAGATAAAGCAGAGGCAATTTCTTCCTCTGCTTTACTTAACTGATCTTCACTTGTGTCTTCAATTAGCTGTACACCAATTCCGTCAAGATGCTCTCTTCCGCTGTTGCCGTCAGACTGTTCATATGTGCTGTCCACGCCATCGGGTTCTCCTCTTTCGATGGTGCCGGATTCTTCTCCAACAGTTTCGCCATCTGTACTTCCAATCTCTTCTGTGCTGTTTTCTCGATCTCTTCCAGATGGCTGTTCAGTTTCCCGGTCAGTAACAGGCTCTGATACAGGCTGTTCTTGTGTTCCTTCAGAAATGTCCTCCGCAGCATTCCGTATTTCCCAATCTGTACCTCTGTCTCCTGGATTGTCAGATTCGGAAACAGATAATCCCCTTTGCGATGATATGTCAGTTCCATGCTCATTTCCTCCTTCATCTTCCTGTGAATATTCGTTTTCTATGATTCTGTTGTTGTTTTCTTCGCTTTCACGAATTAACGTGTTGAATTTATTATAATTCCTTTCCTCTGAATTTTCAATACCCTTTTTCATTTCTTCTAATGAAATACGGTGTACAAATCTTCCAATATCCACTAGCACAGACTCACTGGCCATGCTCGTCGCATTTCCAATAAATGTCAGCACTGATAAACTGTTATAGTCTGTGATATGTACGAAGTCCATTTCTTCCTGCCGTTCCAACGGATCAAGTCCGCATCTGGAAGCCAGCGTATAATAAATGCTGTCTGTCAACAGACTGCGAAATTCACTGCGTATGGTATCTTCTTCCAGCTCCTCCAGATACGTTCCTTCCATCACATATGTCAAGCCATCCAGGTATTCATCCAGATTTTCTTCTACCATATACTTCGCTGTTGCCATCAGTGCATCAGAAAGACTTCCTGTATCTATAACTTCCAGTCCATAAACTTCTTCTAAATGGTTTAATAACTCCTCCTGTTGCTTCTCCTGCAACCGCCACAGGTAAGGGGTTCTTCCACCTTTTACCTTATGAGTATCCTGAATATCAAATACATATCGGAGTCTTGTTTTCTGCATGGTTTCATCCAAAAGAGCAATTCCCTTTGCTCCTCGGTTTACCCACCGCAGCATTTTTTCATTCCATAATTCCAGCGAAGCACAGGCAGTTGCTTTTGGACGCTGCGCGTGGATCAAAAGCTGATCCATAAATGGATACCGATACAGTCTGGCTGCAGTATCCAGATAATTCATCCAGTCCCTTGGTGAACTGCTGATACGGGTTGCATGATACTCCGCAAGTCCCCGTATCTCATCTAAATGAGCCATAACTCATTCCTCCTTCCGTCTGTGCCTTATTTCTTCTTTTTAGGAAATTCCAGACTGAATCTGGCTTTTCCATCTTCTAACCCTAATACCAGATCGGCATCAAATTTGCTGTCTTTTTTCTTGGAATACAGTCCTTTCACATGGGTACGTCCATTTTTCAGAAGCTCCACCGCCATCTTTTTATCCATCGACTTTTTCATACTTTCCAGAAAGCGGTTCGACTTCCACAGAGCAAACTGACAGCTTCTGTCAGAGCAGTAATAATTGGTCTTACCCTCATATACATCAGAACCGCATACCGGGCATTTCCCGATTACTTCCTTTGCAATCTGAAAACGGTTCCGTTCTTCTTCCGAAATTGCCCTGCACATAGAAAGAATCTCATTAATCATGGATACAATCCCATTCATAAATTCATCTTCCTGGATTTCCCCCTTTTCCATCATCAGAAGCTGATTCTCCCATTCTGCTGTCAGGCCTGCAGATTTCAGATTCTCCGGCATTACATGAATCAGCTCACATCCTGCTACGGTAGGAAGAATCTGTTTTCCTTTACGTTCTGCATAACCGGAAGATACCAGCTTCTCAATGATATTCGCTCTGGTTGCCGGTGTCCCAAGTCCTTTTTTCTCTGTTTCAGAATCAAATTCCTTATTCCCCGCTGTTTCCATCGCAGCAAGCAGGGTATCTTCGGTAAACATCTTCGGCGGGGAAGTATAATGTGTACTCTTCTCTGCCTTCACAGAGGCAAGAGTCATTCCTTCCTCATTTCCTTCTGGAAGTTCTGTCTTATGATCCGGTTCGTCAGGTTTCTTATCCTTTACACAGTATTTCCGAAAGGCTTCTTCCACTTCTTTGAAGCCCATCTGTACAGGCAGCTTTCCCTTTGCAGTAAATTCATGTTCTTTGCACTGTACGGAAATTTCTGTCTGCTCATAAAGGTACTCTTCCCCTGTTGCCTGAACAAGCTGCTGTCCGATCAGCATCAGCAGATTTTTCTTTCCACTGGAAAGTCCTCCCATGCCTTTTTCCATTGCTTCTTTTGTCGGCAGTATTGCATGATGATCAGATACCTTTGCATTATTAACCACACGATCTATGTTACCTCTAGTCTGTCCAGATTCCAGAAACGGAAGAAAATCTGTCATGCCTTCGGCAAGCATTTTTACCGTTTCTTTCATATCTTCGGTTACATACTGACTGTCTGTTCTCGGATAGGTAACCATCTTTTCTTCGTACAGCTCCTGCAGCATATCCAATGTCTTCTGGGCAGTGTATCCAAAAAAACGATTTGCTTCCCTCTGCAGACCGGTCAGATCATAAAGTTTTGGTGGGAAAGTCTTTTTCTGCTCTCTTTTTACCCTTGTGACCAGTGCTTCTGTCCCATCACAAAGTTTTCTTAATTCTTCCGCTTCCATTTCTAACGGGATACTCTCTGATGTTACCATAAGTTTCCCATCTGACAGAGAAACCTTATAATAGGCTTCTTTCTTGAAATGCTCGATCTTCTCTTTTCTTTCCGTCAGCATGGCAAGCGTCGGTGTCTGTACCCTGCCAACTACCAAACGCTTAAAATATCTGGTTGTGTAGGCTCTCGTTGCGTTCATTCCAATCAACCAATCCGCCTGTGCCCTGCATACCGCAGCATTACAAAGCCCTGCATATTCTCTCCCGTCAGTTAGGGACTGAAATCCTTTCTGAATGGCTTCATCTTCCATTGAACTGATCCACAGACGCTTCACTGGTTTCTGACAGCCTGCCAAATCATAAACTCTTTTAAAAATCAGTTCTCCTTCTCTTCCGGCATCACAGCCATTGACCAGATATGCTACATCTGCCCGGTTTATTAAGCCGCATAGCACATCAAACTGCTTCTTTTTATCTTCTGATACCTGAACTTTCCATACTTCCGGAATGATCGGCAAATCCTCAAACTGCCATTTTGCATATTTTTCATTATAAATTTCCGGTGGTGCATATTCTGCCAGGTGTCCCAAACACCAACTGACAATGCAACTGTTCCCCTCCAGATACCCGTCCTTTCTCTGATAAGCAGATAAATTTTTTGCAAGGCTCTGTGCCACGCTCGGTTTCTCTGCAATCACTAAAAATTTCGCCATGTTTTCCTCCTGTTCCTGTCAAAAAGGCAGTCCATAAAGAACTGCCCTTTCTCCATACCTTATGCTTTTTTGTTATTTCTGCTGATCTTCCGCATTTTCTTCATCTTCATTGATGTAACTGTCATCAGCAAATTCCAGGCCTTCCTCTACAATACCGTCCTCTTTTTTCTTTCGGAATTTACTTAAAACAAAAGCAGCTAAACCACCGAATACCAGTACAATGCCGCCGCCCAGGATCGCAGAACCAAACATTTTATTACCACCGGATTCTGGATTCACTTCTGTTTCTGGCTGTACGGTAGTTTCTGGTTCTGGTGCTGCAGTCGTTTCCGGAAGAACAACTGCTGATTCCTCTTTTTTCTCGGTTTCCTCGTTTTCGTCTAAGAACTCTGCCAGATCATTTTCATCTACCAGTGACATCATGTACACGTTCTCGGAAGTACCGGAACGGTCAATGACCATATAAAAGGTATTTCCATTCTTTGTCTGTACAGTCAGAAACTGCTTGGAACTGTCATTCTCCTTATCATCCACAAGCTGTCCGTTTCCCGGTGTGGAAAACGGTGTTTCCTCTGTGGTAGGCTGCTCTGCCGGCTGTTCTTCTATCACCTGTTCCACTGCTTCTGTCTGCTCTGCATTTTCATTTGCCTGTGCAAATGCAGTCACACTGGCAGAACCCATCAGTATTGTTGACGACAACATAATCATCAAAATTTTTTTCATTACTTTATTCTTCATCTTCCAAATCCTCTCTTTCTTCTATCAGTCCGGTTAACATTTCGCTATCCATATTTTCTTCTTTCTTTATACCTGTTTCAGAACTATCCATAGAAAGATTGCCCTCTTCATCAAACTGCATGGTAACTGTTCCGTTCTGAATTCCATCCAGAAAAGTCAGCATCTTTCGGCTATCCATTTTCATGGAACGGATTGCCTTAATGATTTCTGCATCTTCCATCTGCTTTTTCTGGATTCTCAGTTGCCTTACATGCTCCTGCAATTCCAGAATCTTGTTTTCAGTTTTCTGAATATCATCCAGAACCTTTTTTAATCGCATATTCATCTCTTATTCACTCCCTTCTAGTGAAGTCTGCCAAATGCCATAAAATGTTGCTGCCAGTAAGAACTTGCAATGCTTGTATACTGAATCGGATTCCCGCAATGAATCATCATGTTATTTCCTACATAAATTCCAACATGGCTCGCTCCCGGCGTATCATAAGTTCCCTGGAAAAAGATCAGATCTCCCGGTTTTGCATCAGATGGAGATACATAGGAACAATAAGAACGAAGTCCGTCCGCTGTTGTTCTTCCCACGTTCCATCCATTTCCGCAATTATTGATTACCCAGCATACAAAACCAGAGCAATCAAAACTGGTAGATGGCGATGCACCGCCCCAGACATACGGATAACCCAGATATTTTTCCGCTTCCCGGATCATCTTGGCAAACTGCGGATCAGAAAGTGCTTCTGCCGGAATATCATATCCAAAGCCTGCCCCACCTGTCGGAATTGTGTTAAGGTCAAACAGATAATCACGATTTCCATAGTATTTGTTGTAAGCGTCATACTGCTCCTGTTCCTTGTCTGTCATACGGTTTCTTAAAACTGCATCCAGGTTATGGTTCGTAAGTGTTACATCCAGCCGGTTCACTTCTCTTGTTGTCGTTACTTCCACTTCCTGACTTCCATTGCTGTCTGCTATGTATGCTTCCCAGGTCTGATGCCCATGTGCTGACGCAGAAGCATGATCGCCGTAGAATACATCAAACTGCACACCATACTGTGCAAAATTTCCGGTATCCTCAACTACATACTCCACACCATTCATAATGACATGGGTTCCCATTGGCACAAATGGATTAGAAGCATCCACCGCAATCGTGTGATTCGCCTGTGGATACGCTCCACTTGCAGTCGGGCCTCCACTCCACTGCCCGCAACAAATCGGACAGTTGCAATATCCACTGGTCACAACCTGTCCCAGTGATTCTCCAACCCTGACTGTTTTCTTTTCTGTTACGGTTTCTCGTGTTGAATCCGTATATAATCCATACTGTTCCCTGAAAATCTCCTGAATCTCATCCGCAACCTCGGCATAGGTAAAACCGCCATACTTGACTGTCAAATAAGAAATAAGCTGATACGGATTGTGTCCGATCTCATCAATCTGAAACTGGAACTCATCATAGTCGGAATGGTTTGCTTTCATCTGATTGATCTGCTCATTCAGTGCATTTTCCAATGCCACATAAGCATTTTCCGCAGCATAAATATCCTCATCCTCACTGGAATAACTGGTAGAAATAATAGCATTGGAACTGCCCTGGAATAACGCAGCACAGCTTGACAGGCTCGTTGCCATTAACGCAAACAGCAGCACCAGAACTCCTATGGACAGGAGGATATTTCTGTTCTGTGCCACAAGCTCCTTAACCGCAGCTTTGGCTTTTTCCGTAAATCGCTGTGCATTTACAAGCACTGCGTCCTTCACAGCTTTTCCCTGTTTCGCAGCCTGATATTGCTTCTGGTAACGCTTTTTCTGCAGTAATTTCTTTAATGCAGACTGTTTCTTCTGCTCTGCTTCTTTCTGAACCGCCTTTTTTGCTTCATTGGAAGCACTGGTGCTAAACTGTAGGCGAGATTTTTCTGTTTCTTCCAAAACGGTTTCCCTCAACCGATTATTTCTCTGTCGGTTTTCTTTCAACCGTTCCCGAACGTAAATTGACTTTCTTGCAAGGCTTTCTCCCGCAAATTCCATCTGATCTGCTGCATCAAGAGCAGCATTATCATCGGTATCCTCTCTGATTTTTTTCTGACCATAAGCAGATACCGTTTCTGAAACAACGTTTGCCCCCTTTCTTGCCATTCCGCTACCTGGAATCATACCTTTACTTTCATCTTCAAAGGAAAGACGGGATTTTGATTTTTTCTGTTCTTTTAGCGTCTGTTCCCTTTTCGTCTTTCCTTTAATCTCTTCCCGAAAATCTTCCATTGATTTTTCATCAACTTCTGACTTTTCATGGTAGCGTTTCTGCTCTTTCGCTGCATAAGCTACGACCATCTTTTTCTTTCGGCTCTGCCTGTCCGGTTCCGATGTTTCAGCATCACGTCCCGGATGTCCCCGGATACTCTCTTTACGAAGTCTGGAACGTGAAACAGACGGAGATTTCTCCCCGCCTGCTTTATCATCACTCATTTCTGAGTTTTCCATTTCTTCCGCTTCCGCAAATTCTTCCTGTTCCAGAAAAGCGTGTCTGGACTGCAGTCTGTGTTTTCCTTCTTTCACTCCCTCAACTGTTTCTTCTGCAGTATGAGTTTTTCTAACCTTTCCAAAGTCCAGCTCCTGTTCCCTGTGTCCGGCTATTTTCTTCTCATCTGCCTCACGCCCGGTAATCCGCTTTTCCTTTTTACTGCGGAGATTTTTTTCCCGGAGTCCATCCCGGCTCATCTTCTGGACAGTCTTGTCCCTTGCTTTATATTCATGCTCCTGCATGGTCATCATCTCCTGATCTATGGTAATTTTCCGTTATTTTTCTTTGCAACCAGTACCATACGCCCATTTTTCTGGGAATACTCACAAGTAGACAGTGTAAGTAACTTATCTCTGTATTTTGCTGTTGTTCCTGTCTGATAAAGTGATTTTTCCTTAACGGAAGCAACAAATTTTTTATAATCCTCCACTGTTCCCGCTTTGATAAAACTGTAATAATCAAAATCATTCCCTGTATAAACGGGTGTTGTAAATGCTACAAATATCTGATACTGTTCATTTCCCCATATCGTGCGGAACAGGATTGTCGGATGTTCTTCGTAAAATCCTTCGTCCTTATATTTTTCAAGATCAGCAAACATCTTTCCACTGTTCATGTGATGTCCATATATGATCAGATTGTCCGAATTTCCTGGTACACATTCCTCTGCCAGAAATAAACAGCCATTTGCAGAATATTCCCCGTTAAAATCCCGATGCAGATAATAATTTTTATCTCCGGGCCGGTACATGACCGGATAGTCTATTCTCGTTCCATCAATGGTCAGCCAGCCAATACAATCTGGATTCTCTTCATGCAATGCCAAAATTCCAGCATCTACCTCTAAATCGTCGGAAGTATCTTCCTCTGAATCGTCCTCTTTTTCCTGCATAAGTTCCTGTAACTCTTGCTGTAACTGGTTATCCTGTCTTTCCTGCACAAAAAATCCCATCAGGAAATACAGACTGATCGTAAGCAATATAACGGATATAGAAAGTAATAATCCTGCCACCCATTTTCTCATGCTCTGCCATTGCCCCTTTAACTATCGTCTCTGCCTTTAATGCCGAGTTTTTCACGCTTCTCTACATCTTCCGGTTTCGATGACATCAACGCATAAAGCATAAGGGTATTATCGAATCTGTCCTTAAATGGAATAATTGTATTTCCATAAAAGATCAGTCCTTCTCCCTCTCCACTGTTTGTTACATAGGAAAGCTGGTGTGTTGAAATATTAAGCTGTTTTGCCAGAATCTGTCGATCCCCAGATGCCTGGTTAAGCATCAGGATAAAATCTGAGTTTTCAAAGATATTCTCGATTTCCCTTGAAGCAAGCAGATCTTTTACGTTCTGCGTGATACCAGTCGGAATACCGCCCCACTTACGGAATCTCTTCCAAATTTCTACACTGTATGCTGCTGTCTGTTCCTCTTTCAGCAACAGATGGAACTCATCAATATAATATCTGGTTGACTTATGTGCAGAACGGTTGACTGTTACCCTGTTCCAAACCTGATCCTGAACAATCAACATGCCAAGTTTTTTAAGCTGTTTACCAAGGTCTTTAATATCGAAACATACCAGACGATTATTCAGTTCTACATTTGTGCGGTGATTGAATACCTTCAGGGAACCATTTACATAGATTTCCAGTGCAGTTGCCAGCCTCTGCGACTCTGCCTCTTCCTGTTTGCGAAGCAGATTATATAAATCTTCCAGGATTGGCATTTTCTCCGGGACCGGATCAGCAAGATAGTCCTGATATACCAGACGTACACATCGGTCAATGATTGTTTTTTCCACTGGTTCCAGACCATTTTTCCCTCCTACTACCAGTTCACAAAGCGAAAGGATAAAATCTGATTTCAGAGATAGCGGATCGTCATCATCCGCATAATTGATGTTAATGTCCATTGGATTGATGTAATCATGACTGGTCGGAGAAATACGGATAACCTGCCCGTTAAATGCCCGGACTAACGAAAAATATTCTCCCTCCGGATCACAGATGATAATGTCGTCTTTTGTGACAATAAATACATTGGTAATCTCTCTTTTTGCTGCAAAGGATTTACCAGATCCAGGAGTACCAAGTATCAGCCCATTTGGATTCTTCAGCCTTTTCCGATCTGCCATAATCAGGTTATTAGACAGGGCATTTAACCCATAATAGATAGATTCTCCGCCCATAAACAGTTCCTGCGTTGTAAATGGGACAAAAATAGCTGTCGATGTGGTAGTCAATGCCCGCTTGATCGGAATCCAGTTTCTTCCAAGTGGCAAACTGCTCATAAGGCCCTGTTCCTGCTGATAGTCCAGTCTTTTTAATGCACAGTTATATTTCTGTGCGATACCTGCCGTCTGGAATACCACATTTTCCAGTTCCTGTTTATTTTTTGCTGTATTTAAAAACACAACCGTCACAAGAAACATTCTTTCATTTCTCGACTGTAAATCTTCCAGAAGCCCTTTCGCCTCTCCACCATATGTGTTCAGATCAGACGGAATAATATCCATATCATATCCGGAGCGTACCGCTTTTTTCTGTTCCTCAATTTTCATGCGGTTAATGTCCGTAACCTTACTTTTAACCAATTTGATTGCTTTCATCTGGTCAATGGACTGAATATGCAGATTAACAAGCAGGTTACAGTCCATTTCCAGAAATTCAGCAAGCATTTTATCCGTCAACTCTGGTGCCAGAATCTGCAGATAGGATACTGCTCCGATGGTATCTCCCATCTGAAAATCCTTTCCATTTTTGAACAGGAAACTGGATGGAGCAATATAATCCTTTGTATTCAGCCCGGTACGCAGCATATCATCATAGCTGAACCTGAATGGCACTTTGACATTCTGGTTGAATGTTTCATACATGATCTGCAAACGCTCTACACCATTTAACGGATACGCAGATACCCCAAAAACCTTAAAATTATTGAGTATATCTGTTTCAATACGTTCCAGTTTTGGTTTTGCTTCCCGGATATTGTCAGCTTCAATTCCAAATGTAATGTACTTGGTTCTGACAAGACCATTATTTCCTTTTGCCAACTGATTTCTAAGCATCTGGGCAAATTCCATACGCAGATTATCAAAACTGTCATTCTGCTTTTTAATACGGATCACATCTTCATATTCCATCATGTTGCTGTGATGATTGATAAAGGACAACTGAAAATGGATGGTGCTGTCAAAATAATTCAGGAAATCACACCAGTTCTCAAAAATTGCATTTTTATCCTCATTCTGTGCTAACTGATAGTTGATATCATAAAAACGAATCGTCTTTGAATAATACCCATCCTCCACACGACAGATTCCGTCTTTTCCCATTTCTCTATATGGGATGGACTGCTGTGCGGTAATGTTTTTCCCTTTATTTCTATTGTCTTTATTCGTGCTTGATATTTTCTTTGCAGCACCTTTTTCCTCGCTGGATTTTACAGAACCCGGCGGCTTTGTCTTTTTTTTATGCTTTTCTTCTTTCTTTGCCTGTTTCTGTGCCGCCTTTTCTTCACGAGCAGCCTGTTTTGCCGCCTGCTTCGCAAGTTTTTTCTCTTCCTTTTCGTGTGTCTTATGTAATTTCAGTTCATATTTCTGGGCTTTTTTCCAGGCACGTTTTTCCCGTCTGCTTAATTTACGTCTTGGTCTGCGAACACCTCGGTGTCGCTCCAGTGCTTCATACCCAGTAACCATCGGTACTCCCGTCAAACGCTGTCTGTCCTTTGCATAATTTTCTGCCTCGTCCGGATCAAACACTGGTAAACTATCAGCAGAATCCTCTTCATCCAGCCACCAGTCATCCAGATTGGAAAATTCTTCTGTCTGCTCTGGAAGATTCTTATCGTTTCTTAATTTTTCCACAAACGTTACCTCCTTTCGCTTTTGTCAAAATTTTCTTTTTTTCATAGAGGTTTTCCACCTCATATTTCCGTACCGGGGGACGGATAAATTTTACTGTAATCACGTTTTTGAGGACTTTCTCCAAAGGAAGTCCATCTTTCTCATACATAGCAAATAAAAAAGCCGGAAGCATCAACAGACACATCCCGGTTGCCGCATTACTCGAACCAATCAATTCCCTTGACAGGAAATAAAACGGAAGCCCTACTGCCGCTGCAATACCAAGGCAGATAAGCTGTCGTTTTGTAAGGTTGAGAATAATTTTATTTTTTACTTTTGTCAGATCTTTTGGTACTGATACAAAAGCCATTTTCATCGTCTCCTTTTCCACATTTAGTGTGCATTAAAGATGCTCTTTGAGAAATTAGCTGTTTTCATAAGACTGAAACACAGTATCACTGTATATGCCATTACACTGAGCAGTGCCGTATGCACATTGTCGGATACCTGTATGTTTGCAACCAGCACAGAATAAATGCCCACGCATACCATGATAAAAAATCCCTGAAATGCCAGTGCAAACAATCCTCTTAAATAATTGCTGCCAATCTGTCCCCATTCCCGGTTGCTCATAGTGGCAAATGGGATTGCACCGATTGACGAATACAGATAAATTTCTATCATACGACCATATAAAATGACCGTTATAAAAACGGATATAACCTTTAGGCACAAGCTCGCCAGAAGCGTTTCCAGTGCCAGTATAATCAGCTCCCCTACTTCCATTGATTCCATTGCTGTCTCCATCGAGGTGATTACCGAATCAATATTGATTGCCGTCTGCTGGTTGATAACACCTGCAGCCCGGTTCACTACATTCTGTCCAACATCAAAAATTGCCATTGTGATCGTAAAAGCATTGCTTACGAACCATACTGCAACCCACATCTTGAAGAAATATTTGAAAAACATCCATGTATCTATGTCATGCATGTTGTTCTTTTCGGTGAGCATGGAAATCAGCTCATAGCACAACACAAAGGTTATGATCATTCCGGCAATCGGTACGATCACAGAATCCGACAGATTTTGGATCAAGCTGAAAATACTGCCACTCCAGCCCTGGGGCGTTTGCCCAACCTGACTAGCGATGTCACCGGTTTTTTCATTCACATCGGTAAACATGTTCGTCAGGTTTGAGCTGACCATGCCTGTAAGGAGGTTACGCATCCATTCTTCTATGGACTCAAAAATCTTATCCATGCGTGTTCTCCTTTCCTACTGCCCCGGCTAAAACAAATTCGCCAGTAATGGTACAAGCTGTGTACCGATCAGAACGACACCTCCACCTGCCATAAGCTGCTTGATTCCCTGTGACTTGGCTCCGGATAGTGATAGGTAATCCTTTGAAATTATCTCCAGATTTTCCCCCACTCCACACCGTGCATGCGACTTTCACCGCACACGGCGTTCCCTCGAATTCAGTCGTCCAGGGTTTTCAACACACGTTACACACTTCGAATTAGCTTTTAGTTAAAGAATGATTTGTGGCATTTCTGCCATAGTACGAAGTTTGTTAAGTTTTGTTAGTTGTTTCGCATCAAGTTTAAGGATTGTAAGATATTTTCGGATGGTCTCATCCGCAGAAGCATGGATAACGGTATGAATGTCCTTACTCACTAAAATAAGGTTTGCATATTCATCGCCACCGCCTTTGCTGATGGGAACTTTGTGATGACAATGGATGTCATCCGTGCTCAACTGCTTTCCAGTTATTGCACATTTCCCATACTGCGCCGCAAACAGTGAGATACGATTATCCGCATACTCCACAGTTCTGCTCTTCACAGGATTGCGCATCATCCACAGCATAACGGAAGTATTAAATTTCAGATTCTGATGAATCTGTTTTCTTCCTTCCGCTGTGTATTTATTAACCGCCTTTCTCTTATGCTGAGCATTTTTCGGCTGAACATATCCCAACGGAACGATGGGACGTCCTTGCAGAAATCGAAGCTGTTTGCTTGCTCCATACTTTTCTTTGATAAATCCGTTTCTCAATTGTCCCTTTTTGGATAAATCTCCCTTTAGTCTGTTCCGCAATTGTTTGTTAACTGCAAATGCCAGCCTTCCAAAGTCTTGCGAGACCTCAGTTGCGATGCAGTAATACTCATGTAGTCCTGCAACCACAGAGTTATATTTCTGTAGCTGTATAAACTGGGCATCATCCGAAGAGTGTTCCAGTTTTGCAACTTCTTCTGTGATTTTTGTATAAGCTTTCCTGTATGCTTTGTCGCTCATATGGGAGCGAACGACATATTTCTTACCCTTTTTACGGACTTTCAGCTTAAATCCCAGGAACTCAGAATACTGACGCTTCAGATTAACCACCTTTGACTTCTCAGAACTGATATTCAGTCCTAATCTGTCCTTCAGCCATAATTCTGTTGCTTTATACGCCTTTACCGCATCCGCATGGGATGTGCAGAAAATTTTAAAATCATCTGCATAGCGAACGGCATGCACCTCTTTTAGATTGCTTCTCCGGAGAGCCCTGTAAGCATGACTCTTAATCTCGGTTCCCTGTGTGTTTTCTCTCGTTTTAAACTTTGTTTTTGTTGGCATCTGCTCCCATTGCGAAGCAATCCACCAGTCCAACTCATTCAATACGATATTTGCCAGTAACGGCGACAGGATACCACCTTGCGGTGTTCCTTTTTCGGGATATATCCTTTTTCCATCTGGTAAAATCACAGGTGCTTTCAGCATTTCCTTGATAATGCATATCAGCTTCTTATCTCTGATTCCCAGTGCCCATATCTGCCGTAGCAGTTTTCTGTGATTGATGTTGTCGAAGAATCCCTTGATATCAAGGTCTACGACATAGTACATATGCTGTACCTGTATCAACCGCATACACTGCGCTATGGCAGTTTCAGCGGAACGGTTTGGGCGAAAACCATTTGAGTTTTCACTGAATTTCGCCTCACAGATAGGCTCCATGACCTGCAAGATACATTGCTGTACCATACGGTCAACAATAGTCGGAATACCAAGCGGTCGTTTCTTTCCATTGTCTTTTTCTATCTCCACACGCCGTACCGGTCGTGGGTGATAGTTGCTGAATTGTTTCCGTATGAGACGAACGTATGCTTCCTCACTAAGTATTGCAAGGTTGTCTATCGTCCTGTGGTCTACTCCGGCGGTACTACTGCCTGAATTTCTCTTGATATTTCTGTACGCTAACTTGATATTTTCTTCACTTTCGATGATTTCCATCAGATGATTGAATACCTTGTCGGTTTTACCCTGTGTGTATAGGTCATCGAAAATTTTTTCCATATCGTAGTACTCAGAGTTACGGATTTTTCTTTGTTTTCTTTTCCTTACTTGCTTCTTCGAAGTCAACACAGGCATCCTCCCCTTTCGGTTTAGATTTTCTTTGTCATACTCGAAGCTGCGTTTCATGTGTTGTCATTTTCATTACTGAATTCGACTTGAGGCTATCCCTCCACGGTCTTATTATTACCGCTTCACAGGTACTGTGCCTCTACTCTCACTGGAATAAAGAATGGTTATACCATGTAAATAGGCTTTCCCATTCAACATTTCACTGGCTCGCAACAGCCTCCATGTTCCCAGCTTTCCACGTTCCGATATTCCTATCATTGGATGACCTTAGGTCCTTCCTCTAAGCCTGTATTCGGTCATGCATTACCGCACCGCCTGTAACGGTGCATGGATTTTCATAACAACCATTTTTACTCATCCACGAATACCACCATAAAAGGTGTACTGCCTTTTCGACAGTATCAACGTCTAGACTCGTACATTCGGAAGTACGTCAGTATTCTCATACAATTCTAACCATAGTCATCCGAACCCCGGCATATAGGCAACACCGTCCACCTCTGGACAGCTTTCGTGTATGGTCTGAAAACCATTCTTACGATTGCTCTCTGCCGACTTCACCGCGCTCTATAACATTTTTGGAAAGAGACGTTTGCGATGTCTCTCTGCCATGCGGAGTATCAGGTAGGCGCTTCGGGGCGTTACTCCCTCATTTCACCAATCGGAATATCAGTTCTCCAAAGTTTCGGACTCATTGTCCTTCGACTTTGTGCGCAAGCTTTTCACTTACGAACGTGTCGCACGATTGTCATTTCCATATCCTTCCAGGAGATTGATAACTCCCCAAACTGCCAGACCAGCTCCGATTGCAACAACCAGAGTCTGTAAAATATTAATTGCAGATGTAAAAAACGCCATAATCTATGTTCTCCTTTCGTAACTGCTGTTTTCATTGTGATTTTTTAACGGTTACTACTCGGAGGGTTCCGCCCTGATGGGCGGTCTTTCATGCTTATGCATATCACTACCTCCCAAAAGGGCATAAAAAAAAGAGCTATGTATGTTTTACGTTACATGCTCTGTGCCTTCATTTTCACTATTTGATTGTTTTTCCAGTTCACTGCCTTCATACACATAAAGGTCGAACGCTTCTTCCGGACTTAACCGGACTTCCATCTGATGTTTCATATATTCTTCCACATGAAACTCATTCTTTTTATCATAATCGGATAACTGCTGATACCGTTTATGTTTTGTAATGTCAAATTTATCACTGTAAAACGGACGGACACCACGAAGCTGCAAAATACACTTGTTGCCGTCCATGACTGCCAGTTCGTCCCGGCTCATCAGTTCTTTTCCTGTTTTCTGATAGTTCAGACCGTAAGACCGACTTTGTCCTCTTGTATCAGAAGTGTTATATAAATCAATGGTTTCCTTTCCCAGCGTCTCCGAAATTTCTTTCAGAGTGGTACTTTCCTTACCTCCAAGGAATAACATTGTGTCGCAATTCCCGGTAATGGTTTCGGCTGCATCCTTGTAAATTGTCTTGAGCTGCGACTGGGACTGGAGTATAATAGAAGCAGAAATTTCCCTGCTTCGGATCGTTGCAATCAGCTTATCGAACTTCGGAATCTGACCGATATTTGCGAACTCGTCACAGAGGATTCTTACATGATAAGGCAATCTTCCATGATGAACGTCATCGGCCCTGTCACATAACAGATTGAAAAGCTGACTGTACATCATGGCAACCACAAAGTTAAATGTATCATCCGTATCAGAGATTACAATAAACAATGCAGTTCTTTGATCTCCGATCATATCCAGCTCCATCTCATCATAAGACATAAGCTCCCGCAATTCCGCAATATCAAAGGGTGCGAGTCTGGCACCACAACTGATCAAAATACTTTTTGCTGTCTTTCCTGCAGCCAGCTTGTATTTTTTATACTGCCTTACTGCAAAATGATTCGGCTCGTCTCTTTCCAGCTCCTCAAATAACAAATCCACTGCATTTTTAAACTCTTCATCTTCTTCCCTGGTTTCACTGGCATTGATAAATTCCAGCAGGGTTGAAAAATTCTGTTCTTCCTCCGGTGCTTCATAGTAGATATAACCAATCAAAGCACAATACAGCAGACGTTCCGCTTTTGTCCAGAAATCCTCGGAAGATTTTTCTCCCTCTCCCTTGGTATTTACCATGATCGTATTTACCAGTTTCAGAATATCTTTTTCCGAACGAATGTAATGAAACGGATTATAGTGCATACTTTTGGCAAAGTTGATGGTATTCAGCACCTTGATTTTGTAAGGAGCCATTACCACTCTGCCATTTTTATCACGCAGGATTTTCCCATTTTTATCTTTCTTCAGTGTCCCTCGTGCTAACATCTTACCACATTCTACGATAATTGTCCCCTTGGGATCAGTGACCACAAAGCTCACATTATCCGGCATCTGCATAAGCTGTGGTTTCACATAAAATCTGGTCTTACCGCTGCCAGATCCCCCAATCACTATGACATTCTTGTTTCTGGCATACTTTGGTTTCTTTGGTCTACTGTTCATGGTCAGACGTTCCGTTTGTGTCAACAGAATATTATTCTCAAAGACCGGATCAATAAAAGGTGCTATATCCTTTTCATTTCCCCATCTGGCAGAACCATATTCCTCCCCTTGGCGAAACTTCTTTCCATTCTTTCCTTTGAAATATACCACTGCCCACACACTGACTGCAGCAATAGTTCCCGCAGCCAGACTTTTCGGTTGTATACTCGGCAACAACTTTTTAAACGCTAACGGATAGTTCATAAGAAGAACCATCAGCCTGTCCACCACTGTACTGCCTCTGCAATATTGATACAGCCAGGTGCATTTATTTACCACATAAAATACAACCACATACGGAATATGCAACAGAACCTTTTTTATCACTTCTGCATTCGGGGGACGCACCTGAAATCCTTTCAGTTTTTTCTTTATATTTTTTATCCCACTCATAAGGTCGGCTCCTTCTGTTTTTCTTTCGATTTTTCCCGTTCTCTCTGTTTATCCTGGCTGCGGGCTGCGATTGCCTGCTGTAATTTCTTACGGACAGACGGTTTCTTTGTTTTATTCAATGTCTTTCCGGTAAATTCCCGAAATGCCGCTGTCATCACATCCACATCCCTTGCCTTGAAGAAAACAAAATATCTCGGTGGAACTACGGACTTATCACGTTTCAGGCTAAAATCAATGCCATACTTTTTTGCCACTTTTTCAAAAGCCTTAATATTGTTATCCGTAATCTCAATGTTGGAAAGCTGAACATTCTGCTGTGCCAGCTTCTTTAAACTCTGCTTCCCATGATAATCTTTATCTGGCGGTCCTTTTACCTGCTGTTTTCTTGCTTTCTCTGCTTTTTCTTTCTCTATTGCTGCCAGAAAACGCATCATTGCCTGTTTCAATAAACGAACTGTCACTTTTCCGCCAGTGATACACAGGGACACTGTTTTTTCATTCACTTCTTCCTGCATCAATCTGTTCCTTTCTATGGTTTTCCAACAGACGGTCTTCCTTTGCTCCTACCCGGATACAGCAGTACAGAACAAAGTTGACTGCTAATACCAGAAGAATTCCTGCAATAATCAATAACGTTCTCATTTTATACCCCTTTCATCATTCAAAAGGGCATCTATGACTTTGCTGCCCATAAATGCCCCTCCATTAACTTTTATTTTCTTTTTTTCGTAATCCAAACTGCTGATACACTGCCTGCCATACCTGCAATCGCAAGCAGAATCCAAATCAGCATGTGTGTATCATCTCCTGTTTTCGGTGTATCTGTTACCTGTGTAGACGGTGTTTCCGGCGTTGGTGTTTCTTCCGGTTTTACCTCATCTTTCATCACTACTTTCTGGATCTCCCCGGTATCCTCCACTGTAAATTTCACATCTTCAGCTACCAGATATCCATCAGGGGCAGACTCTTCACGAAGTGTATACTCTCCAATCGGAAGCATTTCTATGTAATGTGGTTTTTCCTCAGAAGTCCAGTTCTCTACTGTCTTACCATCTTTATCAAGAATGGTCAGTTTTGCTCCTGGCAGTTCCTTACCGGAAATATCCGTTTTGGAAATTTCTACCTTGGTCACATCATCTTTCATTTCGATTTTCTGTGACTTTGCAGTATCTTCAACGGTAAACGTGATGCTTTCTGCTGTCACATAACCATCTGCCGGTTTTGTTTCTGTCAGAGTATATTTCTGTCCGACTACCAGTTCTTTGATGATATGAGCTTCTTTACCGGAAGTCCAGGAATCTACAACTTTACCGCTTTCGTCAGTTACCTGTAACTTAGCTCCTTCCAGTTCTTTTCCGTCTGTCAGGGAAGTCTTGGTGATCTCGATTACAGTCGGCTCGTCCTCAAAGGTAAAAGCATAAGATACTTTTTCCTTTTCTGCACCTCCATACTCAAACGTGAACTCCTGTGTTTCATCTGTCATTGCAAATCCAGGTGCCGGAGATGTTTCTTTGATATAATACGCAAAACCAATCGGTAAATCTGCCGTAAAAGTCAGCTTTCCTTCTTTGTCTGTTGCCAGTTCCTCGATCACAGTATCTGCTTTCAGAATTACTTTTCCGTCTGCTCCTGTAATATCATCCTTGACACAGAGGGCAAATACCGCACCTTCCAGTACACGATCAGAATCTTTCTCTTTTTTCACAACTTCCACTTCCGCTTTCTGGCGGTTATTCTGCCAGTCAGCAGAGTAAGTAACCTCTGCAGTATCCTGATCCCGGTATGTCAGATCAATCTCTCTTGCTTCATTATCCAGTACAAAACCATCCTCTGTAGCTTTTTCTTTTACATAGTATTTGCCAAGCGGAAGTCCGGATATTTTTGCAATACCGGTATCATCTGTTGTAATGGTTGCCACCAGTTCATCTTTTTTATAATAATCTTCACTTTCTCCGTCAGCAGACTTCACATCTTCTAAAGCATAAACTTCAAAAGTAACATCTTTCAGACTGCCTGTTACATACTGGAATAAATGTTTAATCCAGCCTCCAACGGAATCCAGTGCAGTTACTTTATCCAGAAATTCTCCATTTTTATTGATGATAATCGTTCCTGTTGGCACATCATCTTTCATTTCAACTTTCTGGATTTCCCCGGTATCTTCAATCGTAAAAGTGATTTCTTCTGCCTTGAGGTATCCATAAGGAGCCATTTCTTCTCTGAGAGTATAGTTTTCTCCTACAGCAAGTCGTTCAATCAGATGCTGCTCGCCTTTTACAGATTTCCATGTATCAACTACATTTCCATTTTTGTCCAGAACAGTAAGTGTCGCACCTGACAATTCCACGCCAGTAGTTAAATCAGACTTGGAAACTACAACCTTTGTAGGCTGGTTCTTAAATACAGAAGATAACTGTACTACATTAACATCCTGTCCCTGATATTCTGCTTTTACTTCCAGAACTTTATCAGAAGATACATAACCATCTGGTGCTGCAAGTTCTTTGATATAATACTCACCAAATGGAAGATCCTGTGTAAATACAGCCTTTCCATCTTCTCCGGAAACAGCTTTTCCAAGCAGTGTGTCTGCTTTCACAATTACAGCTCCATGACCTTTCATATCATTCTTTGCATAAAGTCCAAACTCTGCTCCTGCAACGGCTGCTTCTGTATCAGCATCCTGTTTTACCACAGAAATTTCTACTTTCTGACGGTCATTTTCAAAGATAGCTGTCTGTTCAATGACTGGTGTTTCCTGATCTTTGTAAGAAAAAGTAATGATCTGTGCTTCACTGTTTAAAACAAAGCCATCCGGTGCTGTCTTTTCAACAATCTTATAGCTTCCAAGCGGCAGATTTTTCAGGACCGCTTTTCCATCTTTATCCGTTGTAACCGTTTTTACCAGTGTTCCAGCAGCATATTCCAGAATACGGTTTCCATTATCATCTTTCTGGAAATCTGCAGTATAGATGTCCTCGGCAGCGTAAATCTCAAACTCTGCCCCTTCCAGATTTTCTGTCTGATATGTAAAATCATCCTTGAATCCGTCCAGAACTTCGCCCTTTTTCACGATAGTCAGTTCACCCTTAACAGGATGGTTCTCATAAACTGCTTCAATGATCACATCCCCGGAAATTCCGTCCATCTGGTATGCAGTATTGGAATCTACTGTTACCTCATAGTAATTTTCATTCAAAGTATATCCATAAGGTGCATTTACTTCCTCAATGCGATAATGTCCGATTTTAAGATTCTGCGGAAGAATCAAATATCCCTGCTCATCTGTAAAATAGGATTTATGTTTTACCGTAGTCGGATAAGTTGTTACCTGCTCCACATATTTCTCAGTGTCCATGTTGAAAATCTTGAACTCTGTATTCTTCTGAAGCACTGCCTTTTTCGTCTCATCATCCTGTTTGATGATTTTCAGTTTCGCTTCAAACTCGTCATCCAGAAGCACTCTCCATGTCTGTGGCTGGTTCGGATTGTTCTCAGTGATACGCACTGTAAAATCATCTACCGGAGTGTAATTATGAGGTGTCGTGGTTTCACGCACAATATAAGTTCCATAAGGAATCGCAATACTGCAGGCATAACCTTTTTCATCTGTAAAGATTTCTGTTGCTCCGTTTTCCCCGATCACTACCGGTTTTGCAGAATCAAAATCATAGCTTCCATCCTCTTTTACTTTCAGGGAAGATACCAGATAAGCGGTAAATCCTGCCCCTTTCAGTAAGTCGGCATCGGTCTTTCCGTTATTTGCCGCCTTGATAATCTGGAATGGCTGTTTCATTACCTGCTCCAGAGACAGACAGTCACGTTTTACTTCTGCTACAAGATCTCCTTCGTAATTGCAGACCAGATCATGTTCTTCTTCATCTACCAGATAACCAGTTGGAGGAGTAATCTCTTTCACATAGTAATTACCAAGATATAATCCATCCACAGAAGCCTGTCCATTCTCATCTGTCGTAAGAGTGGCAACCTGTTCTCCTGCTTTATAGATCACGCCAGTAGCACCATCCGGATGCACAATATCCTCACGAGCATACAGTCCATATACTGCTTTTTCCAGAGTGGCATCACCCTGTGGGACTGCCTTTTTGGTTTCTTTATCCTGCTTCTGCAGAGAAATCTTAGCTGTCACACGTTCATTTTTGAATGTATGCTTGAATGTCTGTTTTGCTTCTTTATCATTCGTATAAGAGAAAGCAAACGTATAAACATCATCTGTGTTTCTCACATACCCTTCCGGTGCCTGCACTTCTTTCACATCATAAGAAAATCCAAGCGGCAGGTCTGCTGTAAACTTCGCTGTTCCGTCTGCTCCTGTTGTCGCTTTCTGGATCAGTGTCCCTTTCTTTACAATGACGGTTCCATCCACGTTGGTAATGTCACTTGCAGCATAAAGTCCAAAGATTCCTCCAGCCAGAGGATTTTCTGTATCTTCATCCTGTTTTGTTACCATTACTTCTACTTTCTGTCTGTCATTAGTAAAGGTTGTCTCAGTGAAAACAACATCCACATTCTGTCCTGCATAGGATAATGTTACTGTCTTTTCCTCTCCGGCATTATAGAATCCTGTCGGAGCCTGTTTCTCTTTTACAATATATGTACCAAGATACAGATTTTTAAGAACGGTAGCTCCGTTTGTATCTGTTGTCAGATTCTCTTTTACCAGATCACCCTTGCTGTAAACTTTTGTACCATAAGCAGTTTTAATATCTGCTCCAGCATACACATCATAAACAGCACCACTCTGTCTGCGTTTCTCATACTTAAATGTTGTTCCATTTTCTGTTACATCTGCACCAACCAGAACCTCACCTTCTTTATAAACGGTAAGCTGTCCCATCTGTTCTTCATCTGGAACAGTAACAGTTGTTGTCTTACTGACTTCCAGTTTCACATTGTAAGCTGTTGCATTGATACGATATCCGCTTGGAGCTGTAATCTCTTTCAGATATACAGTATCCTGTGTCTTAGTAATCTGTACGGACGTTTCACCGTTTTCATCCGTCGCAGGTAACTGTGTGATCAGTTTTGTGCATTCTGCATCACTGTATAATCCAAAGACAGCACCAGACAGCTTTGCGTCTGACTTGGCATCTTTCTTGATCACCTTAACACTTGCCTGCTGTACCCAGGATACTTTAAAATCTACATATTTCTCATCATCAACGCCTTCACCAAATACCAGAGCCAGATCCTGGTTTCCGGAACCTGTTGAAATCTTATAAGCTGAATAATCTTTGGTAATGCTTCCTTTCATGGTTGCAGACCAGCTTCCTGCCACATCACTCACCTGTGTTAATGGTGCAGACAGATAAAACTTTGTACCACCACAAATTTCCACACTTTCTCCGGCTTTACTTGTTTTACCTGTTGTCAGGTTATGAAGCTGTACACCTGCTGGAAGTTTCATGGTAATGGTCTGTAACGCATCCGCATTAAATGTAATATCCTTTGTTCTCTGACTGTTGCCATCCACATAGGCTTTTACATCTGCATCCGAAAAGGACATTGCCACATCTGGAATTTCCGGCTGTGAAATACAGTAATTATAGAGTTTCATTGCCAGATTCTGTGCTGTACTGTTTGCACCTGAAAAAGCATCCCCACTTCCATTTGCATAAGATGCTGCCAGGTGTACCAAGATAAATCTGGCTCCTGTACTTAAATTGCCATATCCGTTTTCTTCTGTAAAAAAGCCATCATCACCAGAAGCCTTTGTACCGTAATAGCACACTTTTGCAAGTGCTTTCCCATCACCAACTTTATTGATCGTATAGGTTCCACTTCCTGGCCCTGGTTTGGATGGCTGCACACAGTATGCTGTAGCAGATATATTACCGAATTTTACAGTGTACTGATAAGTAAGATATGTTCCATATCCATAATCTGCATATCGGTATTCTGCCCCTCTGGTCACAGAAACCTGCTGTGAACTTCTGGCATTGCCTGCCGCAGCCATAAAGGTTACTGTTTCTCCGGCTTCCATTGCATACAGATCAATGCCATTACTCTCTGCCTGTTCCAGTACTTCTGAAACGGTTAATTCAGATTCCAAATCTGCTGTGCTTTCAGAATTTTGTGTTTCCCGGTACGACTCCGAATCCTCCTCGCTCTGCTCCGTATCCCCAGTATCATCCTCAACATTCACTGTACTGTCCGAAGAACGCTCTGACTGCACTTCTGTTTCCGGTTCTTTCACTGTAATATTTCTGCTGATTCTATAAGCAGGATGACCGCTGACTGGTTCCACTGCATAGACAGCCTTGTAAGTATCCGGTGTATGTGTGTCGAAATCTGTACCAGTTTCATTCTTTGCTTCATGGAATAAAATCTTGATCTTACTTTCATCTACACCTTCGATTCCAGACAGATCAACTTCTACATCAAATTCCTGCCCATAAGAAAGTTCAATGTCATTTGCCTTTACGATCTCGTCTGGATTAAGGGAATCCTGAACATCTTTTAATTCCGCATACTGCTGTTCAAATGGTATTTCTTCCGGTTCTAATTCAGAAGCCGAAACTGCTACTGGCTGAATAATGACAGAAGCCAGTGTTGCGACTGCCATAAATCCGGACAAGAATCTTTTGAATCTCATTTTCATTTTGACTGAATCCTCTCTTTCTTCTATTATCTGCCCTGTTTTCATGCAGGCTCACACCTGCATTATTCAATCATTGGAACCACCTCCCACATCTTATTGCTGATACAGAAATAACTCTGATAACAGCACATTCATATGGCAGTGCCTTTTTTGAAACACCGCCACATGGTATCTGCTGTCATCCTGTAAAACAGGAATGACACTCAGGTAAAGTTCAGGATCAAGCATTAAGCCGCAAGAGGTAATTCGTAATCGTTCCTGCAAAGGGTGCCTCCCATCTGTATCCCTTCACGTTTTCACCGGATTCCCGCCGCAAGAATGCGTAGCTGAAAAGTTCCGGGTATCCTCTCGCTGCTGGTATGAAATTGTCAAGGTTCAATTTTTAAGGGGTATTATTATCTCGAATTGAAAATAGACATTTGCCCCTTCACTAACCGCATGTGTGAAAGGGCAAAAATTAACCTGTTTGAAAAATTTTTTAGAAATTTTTATTCCAACATTGTTTTATGTGTTTTCCAGTTGTTCTTTTAACTTCTCCAATACTTTCTTCCTCCGGTTTCTGATCGTCTTTGGGCAGCACCCAAAATACTGTGCTGTTTCTTTTACTGTAAATTCTTCAAAAAACAATAGCGTTATCAGTTCCGCATCCTCTTTAGTCAAATATCCCAGAGCTTTTTCCAGTTCCCGTATTTCTGACAATCTGATAACGATTTCTTCCGGTGATACTACCGAAAAAGAGCAGTCATAGCCTTTTTCCTGTAATTCCTCCATACTGCATACTCCATGCCTCTGCATTTTTTCAACCTGGTATCTTTCTTTTCTTCCAGCCTGATACCAGGCCAGATATACTGCCCTGGTAACTTCCACAAGCGTATCATTTACACGCAGCATATAGCGTTGTCTTTCTTTTGGCTTTTTACCAGGCATACTTCCAGTCTCCTTTTTCCAATGCTCTGGCAGAGTCATCCGAATTATTCCGCATTTTCTGCATTGCCTGTGAAATACACTTTGATACTGCCGGAACTGTAATACCCAGTTCATGCGAGACTTCTTTTTGTGTCTGCTGCTGAAAATAAATACGCTGTATCATCTGTCTTTGTCGCTCTGTCAGCAGATTCATCAACTCCCTGACTGTTTCCTCTGCAATGATTCTTTCAAGCAGACATTGTCCTTTATCTGCCAATTCGCACCATTCTTCGGAAATACAGCTATACGAAATGCAATTATTATGTTCTCGTGTTTCCCTGTTTCTCCACAGCCGGTCTTCGCCTTCTAATATCAGCCTTACATACCAGGGTTGATCATCAAAAAAATTCTCCTCAACAACTGCTATTTTTCTTTCTGCTTCATACACATAATCTCGACAGGTAAATAACGGAAAAACCGTTGCATAGTCCCCCACACAATAGAGAACATATCCGGTCTGATATGCGATAATTTCCGCACAATCCATCAACCTTTGCTTCGCAACTGCTACATCGTTTTCTCTTAAATATTTAGCGGACGGAACCTTTCTTCTTTCTTCCCTGTTACTTACAACCTGTTTCAATTCCTGCAATGTAAGCATAATTACCACCTTTCTGCCTGTTGGCAACAGGTGCCCATCAGCAGAAAGGATAGGATTTTTACTGATCAACTGACAAAAAGGGCAGTAAAACACAGCTTCCGGTACACCCGTTTTTTTTAACGAGAGCCTGAAACTTCCTTACTGCCCTTTCTAATAGTTACAATATTCTCTACTTTATTTTCCGTCTGATGCCAGGATCAGACTTCTTGGCATTTCTTTCTGCTTTTATGTTCTTTTCATTTTCCATCAAAACAGAATAGTCTCCCATTGCATCATAAGGACACTGCCTCCGATAAAGCAAATTTTCTTCCCTTGTCATCAATCCTATCTCCCTTCTTTATCTCTCTGTTTTCCATTTTAACAACACAGGATTCTATTATCCTTAGCATATATGGGGAGTTTTTTTATTTTGCACCCCATATATGGTGAAATTTCACCTGTATTCATTAAAACTGTCTATTAGAGAATCTATGGTCTGCATGATAATTTTCTGCTCTTTCCATTCCATCTTCTGAATCCGGCAAAGCACTTCCTGAATTGATTCCTGCTTCTCTGTACCGCCTCCCTCTTTTCCCAGCAGGAGATTGGCATCCGTTTCCAATATCTCAATTATCTTCCTGAAAATCTCAACAGACATTGCCGTTTGACCACCTTCAATCCTGCTGACCGTATTGACACTGATACCTGCTTTTTCCGCAAAAGATTCCTGTGACAACTTCATTTCCTGCCTGCGTTTTCTGATTCGTTCTCCCAATTCAATAAGTTCTGTGGAAATTGCACGATTGCTCAATACGGTGTCTCCTTTCCTGCAATTTGTTCCAACTTTACGCCATTGTGTCGCAAAGTTTCCCGAAAAAAAGCAGCTAATTTTTGTCTTAGCTGCTTTTCAAAAAATCTATTTCATTTTATTCTCGGTATTTTATGTATCCCTGTAAGAACTGTAATCAGAAAAACGCAGAGATAAATGATTGCCTGTCCAATCATTGCCAGAAGAACGATGCTTCCGATCAATCCTCCGATCAGAAGATTCATTGTCCATACTGCCAGCGTGCCTCCGAGGTCAAAACCTCTTGGAACCATCCAGACACACATTTTTCCAATTCCAAACGGTATCCCCATCAGAAGTAACAGCAAGAGATAATTGCACTTCCCATCCTGGATGCAAAACGGTCTTAATACTGCAAACAATACCGCAACCACCAACACTGGTGCTATCACTTTTTTAATCATCTTCTTCATGTTCCTTTATCCTCCATACATATCGTGATTAACCTCTGCCTGATAATAGCTGTTTATCGTTGCCGGGGCATTATACAGGGCGGTCAGAAGATAGGCTTTAATATTCCCGACCTTGGTTGTATTTCGATTCAGACAAAACAGCACGTATTCGATATGCGAATAGTTCAGTTTCATAAATCTGCTTTTCACCAAAGCAACTGGTTTTTCTACTCCTGCAATACGAATCATACTATCCTCCGGCATCATCATAACTTCAATTATCAGTTCTACCAGTTCATCTACATCTTCCTTGGCATGATATTGATAATCTATGTTTTCGTGAATCACTTCACGATATGCTCTCATCTCCTCCATCACATCTTTTTTCTTTGGGAAATTATTTGATGTGATTGGATAAGATTGATTTATCTCAGTTTCACTAATATCAGTCTTGTTAATATCAGTATTATTAGATTGTGATTTCGGGTATTCTGGATTTGTGATTTCCACTATTCTTGAATGATGATTTTCACTATTTTGGAATTGTGATTCTGGAAATTCTGGATTTGTGGTTTCCACCATTCTTGAATTGTGATTTTCACTATTCTGGAATTGTGATTCCCCATAATCCTGAATTGTGGTTTTCACTACTCCTGAATGATGATTTTCACTATTCAGAGAAATGCCTGTTTTCCCCTTGTTTTCTGCTTCTTGTTGCAAATTTGCACATTCCTTATGTCTTTCCTGTTTCGATTGCAAATCTGCAATTTTTTTATGATCTTCCTGCTCAGATTGCGAATCTGCACAGCTACCTGTCGGCTTTTGACCTGGAACCTCTCTGATCATAAAATTTTTCACATAAATAACATTCGGTTTTCCCAGTCCCAGACGTTTCTTCTCTATCAATCCAATCCCATTACTGCTGTCCAGCTCTTTTACCAGTTTCACTGCCTTTTGAGTTCCACAGTTCATCAACTCTGCAATTTCTTCCACAGTGAAGATAATGTATACTCTGTCCTCTGAATCCAGCCATCTATTTTTAATGCTCAGGCTCATACGGTCCAGCATCAGACCGTATAATACCTTTGCTTCGCAAGAAAGAGTTTTAAAGCATGGTTCTGTAAACAGCACTTTAGGGACACGATAGAAGCTGTATTGTTCCGCTTCCATCCCTGTAAAATAATCAAACTGTATCTTCTGCATCTGCTACTCCTTCTCTGTTTTCTTTCCATTTATCCAAAAGCATGAAAATGACTTCTTCTATCTGTTCTTTAGAATACGTCTCTGGAAAATAATTGCCGATTTTCTTTGCCGGAAGCGTCACATTGATCTTACTGCTTTCCTTTTTTAATAAAACAGCATAGATATAACTCTGGTTTAATTTTCCGTTTGCACTGCACTCTTTTAACTGTTCTGCCTGTTGCTTTGTCGGAAAGATGCTGCTGTTGGCAATCACTTCCAGAAGCCACTCCTGTTCCTCTGGCTTCAGATAAGACAGCTTTTCTCCCACAATCATGGGAATTTTATTATTGTCCACATATTTTAGCAGGGCATCGGATAATGCTGCCAGACGGATATATCTCTGTACAGTTCTGCCACTGTCCCCGGCAGCTTCCCCAACCATATCTGCTGTATATTTTTCACCTTTGCTTCCCTGATGCTTCATTGCATCATATTTCATCTTATAAGCATGAGCTTTTTCACTTGGCAGTAGGTTTTCACGCTGAATATTAGAATCAACCATAATAATGACTGCTTCATCATCCGTATAATTTCGGACAAGAGCTGGCATGGTCGTCTTTCCGCACAGTTCACAGCCTCTTTTTCTTCTGTGACCGGAAATCATCTCGTATCCACCCTCGGATCGAGGTCTTACCAGTGCAGGAGTCAAAACACCATATGTTTTAATGCTCTCTACGGTTTCAGCCATTTTTTCATCATCGTTTACATGAAACGGATGATTTTTAAAGGGATAGAGCTTTGCCAGATCTATTTCCACAACCTGGTTCATACTCTTTTCCGGTGTTTCCTCTAATCCCAGTAATTCATCATAAGAGGTAAGCTGAATATCTTTTTTCGGTCTACGCATGTTTCAACACCTCCTGAACCAGTTCCAGATAGCTGTCTGCCCCCTTGCTTTTTCCATCATAGGCAAAGATACTTACACCCTCCGATGCTGTTTCTGCAAGGCTTTCTGTTCTCGGAATCGTCTGCTCAAAAATCTTAATGTCACTTCCGTATGTAGTTTTGATTGCCTGTTTGTTTCTCTTTGCATTATTGTAACGGCAATTATCCATTGTGAATAAAATACCTTCTATCTGTAAATCCGGGTTGAACCTCTGATGGATTCCCTTAACTACTTTCAGTAATTCCATGAGTCCATCTGCCGCATAATATTGTGGCTGCACTGGAATCAAGACACTATCTGCTGCACTCAAAGCATTGATTGTCAGCATTCCCAGGGATGGCATACAGTCAATCAGAATATAATCATACTCGTCCTTCAGCAAGTCCAGATATTCTTTCAACACTTTTTCTCTGTCCTCTATTGTAAATAAGGACATATCCATTCCGGCGAGCAATTTATTGGACGGAATCAGGTCAACACCCTCTTCATGGTGCAGAATTGCTTCTTTCGGATCAAATTCCAGTCCCATGATAATGTTCTCCATCATACTCTTTAATGTTACCTTGAGATTTTTAGGAAATCCCAATCCCATTGTCAAATGCCCCTGTGAATCAGCATCTACCAGCACTACTTTTTTCCCTGACTTCACCAGTCCGGCTCCCAGATTGATTGTTGTCGTTGTTTTGGCTACTCCGCCTTTCTGATTTGCAATAGCAATTACTCTACACATATATACTTTCCTCCGATTTACTCTTTTTCTTCTACTTCAACATAAACACGAAAATATTTGCTTGTCCCTTTGTTCGCATAAGCCTCTGATACTTCCAGAACATTCAGTTCCTTATGTTTTTCCAAAATACGACGGAACCATTGAATATCCTTTAAAGTACCCTGTAATCTAATTTTCAGCATATATATCCTCCCAGTCTTTGTAAAAACAATACTCTGGATAACGGATTTTAATGGCTTCCCAGAAATACCGGGCATATCCGCAGCAAAACAGATCTTCTACGGTATAATACTGACACTCTTTTAACTGATCTTCCTCTGCCTCATAATCTCCGACACTTGGTGTTCCATTGCAGTAAAGATTAAATGCCATGCGGACGATTCGCAAACTTCCACTGGTCTGCCATCCTTCCTGCAGGCATTCCGTTTTTACACATCCAGTTTTAAAATTATAGATTTTATCCACATTATTTCTTGTGTCTCTGTCGATACCCAGGCAATAAACCAAAGCCTGATGATAGACATCCTGATATCTGCATTTTTCCAGATATTCCATATAAAATTTTTCGTGTTCCTTGCTCTTGAAAGTAATTGTGCAAGAATTGCTATTCTCTGCTCTTAACGCTGTGTTTGTCATTGCTTCTTCTCCTTTAAACTGTTATTTTTACTTTAATTTGGATTTCGACTACAACAAAAAAGGACACTTCCCTAAAATTTCTCTTAGGAAAATGTCCTTGCGATACATTTATAAAGTTCAATTCATAAGCACAACAACGTAATATCAAGTGTTATCACGTATTATACAACAAAAATTTGTTGTACTTCTGTTGTAGTATGCAACTTTTACAAACACATTTTTTGATTTTTAGTATAACTTCGCACCAGCCGGGATATGGTCATCAACCATCAGAAGATGAAGTTTTTCTTCTCCTTCTTCTTCGTGAATTGCACTAAGTAACATTCCACAAGAATCAATTCCCATCATAGCTCTTGGCGGCAGGTTTGTGATAGCAATCAGTGTTTTTCCAACCAGTTCTTCTGGCTCATAATAAGCGTGAATACCGCTTAAAATGGTACGATCTGTGCCTGTTCCATCATCCAGAGTGAACTGTAACAGCTTCTTGGATTTCTTAACAGCTTCACATGCTTTTACCTTTACAGCTCTAAAATCCGACTTACTGAAAGTATCAAAATCAACCATTTCTTCGAATAACGGCTCAACTTTTACCTTGGAAAAATCAATCTTCTCAACTGTCTTTGTTTCCTGTGCTGCATTGTTTGCTTCGTTCTTTGCTGCGCCCTGTGACTTCATTGTCGGGAACAGAAGTACATCACGGATAGCCTGACTGTCTGTCAGCAACATTACCAGACGGTCAATTCCGTATCCGATACCACCTGTAGGCGGCATACCAATCTCCAGTGCGTTCAGGAAATCTTCATCGGTGTGTTCTGCTTCGTCATCACCGGCTGCGGCATTGGCATCCTGTGCAGCGAAACGCTCACGCTGATCAATCGGATCATTTAACTCGGAGTATGCGTTACACATCTCCCATGTATTGCAGAATAATTCGAAACGCTCTACCTTTGTAGGATCGCTTGGTTTCTTCTTTGTCAGTGGAGAAATCTCGATTGGATGATCCATGATGAATGTTGGCTGGATCAGTTCCTTCTCGCAGTATTCCTCGAAGAAGAGGTTGATGATATCACCCTTCTTATGACGCTCTTCGTATGCAATATGATGCTCATCTGCAAGTTTCTTTGCTGCTGCGTCATCCGGTACCTGATCAAAATCAATACCGGTATATTTCTTGATTGCATCGTTCATGGTTAAACGTGCAAATGGCTTTCCAAGATCAATTTCCACGCCGTTGTAAGAGATCTTGGTAGATCCGCATACTTTTTCAGCGAGGTAACGGAACATGGATTCGGTCAGTTCCATCATGCCCTCGTAATCAGTGTATGCCTGATACAGCTCCATCAGGGTAAATTCCGGATTGTGACGGGTATCAACACCCTCGTTACGGAATACACGGCCGATCTCGTATACACGCTCCAGGCCACCAACGATCAGTCTCTTTAAGTAAAGTTCCAGGGAAATACGAAGCTTTACATCCTCATTTAATGCATTGTAATGTGTCTCAAATGGTCTTGCTGCCGCACCGCCTGCGTTTGCAACAAGCATCGGAGTCTCTACTTCCATAAAATCACGGTCTGCTAAGAAGTTACGGATCTCCTTTAAAATCTTGGAGCGCTTTACAAATACTTCCTTGCTCTCCTGATTCATGATCAGATCAATGTATCTCTGACGGTAACGCATATCCGTGTCGGTCAGTCCATGGAATTTCTCCGGAAGAATCTGTAAAGACTTGGAAAGCAGAGTCATCTCCTCCGCATGGATGGAGATTTCTCCTGTCTTTGTGCGGAATGCGTATCCCTTAACACCCCAGATATCTCCGATATCGGATTTCTTGAAAGTTGCATACAGATCTTCTCCGATTGCGTCACGCGCAACATAGATCTGGATGCTTCCCTTGAGATCCTGAATGTTTGCGAAAGATGCTTTTCCCATGACGCGCTTGAACATCATACGTCCTGCGATGGATACGTGGACCGGATCGGCATCCATGATGCTTCTTCTCTCCTCATAATCTGCTTTGACTGCCTCTCTTGCAGCTGCCTCGTCCATACCATCGGTATTAACTGCCGGTCTGCCGGCTAAAAGCTTCTCTTCGTGTGCATTGTAAAGATCCTTCACATCTGATGTGTGATGGGTTACGTCATATTTGGTAATCTGGAACGGGTCCTGTCCTGCTTCCTGCAGATTTGCAAGCTTTTCACGGCGCACCTTTAACAGCTGGTTGACATCCTGCTGCTGTCCGCCCTGCTTTCCGTTATTCTGTCCTGCCATTTTCATTTCCTCTCTTAATCTACGGTTGATCTCTGGATCTCGAGTACCTTGTAAGATAACTCTCCAGCCTGTGTCTCTACGGTAATGGTATCGCCTACTTTTTTACCTAACAGTGCGCGGCCTACCGGTGATTCATTACTGATCTTTCCCTTTAAGCTGTTTGCCTCTGTGGAACCAACAATCTTGTACTCTAACTCATCGTTGAACTCGCAGTCGAGAATCTTTACCTTACATCCGATGCTGATCTTCTCCAGATCGACCTCTTCCTCAACAACGACTTCGGCATTCTTTAAGATCTTTTCGATCTCCTCGATACGCGCCTCGATGTCTCTCTGCTCGTCCTTTGCTGCATCGTATTCTGCGTTCTCGGACAAGTCACCCTGCTCACGGGCTTCTTTGATCTTCTGAGCAACTTCCTTACGCTTTACAACTTTGAGATTCTGCAGTTCGTCTTCGAGCTTTTTCAGACCTTCATAGGTCAAGATATTTTTCTTATCCATTTGATTTACCCCTGATTCTATATTTTTTATATGCAGCTTTTTGAAAAAAGCGCATAAATAATCCACAATAACCTAGGTATTATAGCGAATTGTCCACATTCTGTCAAGATATTCTCCTTCAAACCGGACTGCCGCTCATCCGTGAAGTTACCGCCCGCCCCACACCGTGTCCACCCAGCAACCTGAACAGCAATTCCATGAACATCGACACAGCTTTCTATGCATCAGACGAAATACTCCATCAATAGTGTCTCCAGCTGTTCGTAATTTTCCACCTGATTGATTGCCACACGCAGCCGTGCTCCATGCGGATATCCGGCGGTATACCACGCTGCATGCTTGCGGATCTCACGGATACCGATATACTCTCCTTTAAACTCCAGCATCATCCGGGCATGACGCAGAATCATCTGTGCCACCTCCGATGCCGGCGGCTTCGGCAGATGCTCCCCTGTTTCAAAATAATGCAGGATCTGCCGGAAAATCCACGGATTTCCCTGTGCTCCCCTTGCGATCATGAAGCCATCACATCCGGTCTGTTCTTCCATGGCAATCACATCCTCCGCCGTAAGCAGATCTCCATTTCCAATGACCGGAATCTTTACGGCTTCTTTTACCTGACGGATAATGTCCCAGTCTGCCTTGCCGGAATAGAACTGCTCCCTGGTCCGTCCATGCACGGCAACTGCTGCCGCACCGGAAGCTTCCGCAATCTTTGCCATCTCCACCGCATTGATATGATCATCATCAAACCCTTTGCGGATTTTTACCGTAACCGGTTTTTTGATCGCTTTTACCGTCTTTTCAATGATCTCGCCTGCAAGTTTTGGATTTTTCATGAGTGCCGAGCCTTCCCCGTTGTTCACAATCTTTGGCACTGGGCAGCCCATATTCAGGTCAAGAATATCAAATGGGCGATCCTCAATCTGATGTGCAATCTCTGCAATAATATCCGGATCTGATCCAAACAACTGCAAAGACACCGGGTTTTCCCGCGGATCAATCGTCAGAAGTGTCTGTGTATTACGGTTTTTATAGAGAATTGCTTTGGCACTTACCATTTCCATGCACAGAAGCCCTGCCCCCTGCTCTTTGCACAACAAGCGAAATGGCAGGTCGGTTACGCCTGCCATAGGAGCTAATATTAAATTGTTTGGCAGTGTCACACTGCCGATCTGAAGTGATCTGATCATAACTATTTTATTTTCCGATTCTGTTTTTTATACACAAGATTGATCCCTTTTAACGTCAGGTTCGGATCGTAAATATCCACAGCATCCGTCTCATTGGCAATGATGCGGCCAAGTCCTCCGGTTACAACGGTTTTGATATTTTCGAGTCCGACTTCCGCTTTCACGCGGTTGATGATGTATTCGGTCTGTCCGATCTGTCCGTACACAAGCCCTGCCTGCATACTTGTGATCGTGTCTTTTCCGAGAATTGATGCCGGCTTTTTGATCTCGATCTCCGGAAGTTTTGCAGCATCTTCCCACAAGGCTTTTGCCGAAATCCGGATTCCGGGTGCTGTGATCCCTCCCTGAAAGGCTCCGCTTTCATCCACATAATCATAGGTTGTGGCAGTACCGAAATCAATGACAAGCACCGGACCTCCGTATATTTCATATGCCCCGACTGCATCCACAATACGGTCAGCTCCGATCTGCTGCGGATTCGGTGTCACGATGCGGATTCCCGTTTTGATGCCCGCCTCCACCACGATCGGTGTGATATGGAAATATTTGACAAGTCCGCCCCTCAGGGAATGCATCACATTCGGCACAACGGAACAGATGATGGCATCCTTAATTTCTGTCGGATGAATATCGTTCTGCTCCAGCAGATTCAAAAGCATCATGCCGTACTCATCCGATGTCCGTGGCATTTTTGTCGTAATACGAAAACTTGCGGCGATCTCATCGCCCTGAAACACCCCGCAGGTAATATTCGTATTTCCAACATCTATGGTTAATATCATTTGTCTTCCTCCTCGTCCAGTGCCTCTAAGCCCTCGCCCAGATACAGAACTTTGTAATACATCTCAAGTGCTTCCAGCAATTCCCTTTTTTCGTTGCGCAGCTGCTTGATTTTCAGCACGCTTCCGATCTCATCATAGCAGAAATCGCCTTCTTCGCAGGAAGTGCGAAGTTCCAGATTTCCCGCTTCATCAAATACCAGCTCCAATACTCCGCCGATATCCTCGGTGTAAATGACGCACATGATTTTTAACTCATCACGGATGGACTGTGGAAGTCCGTTGAAGTTCTCATTCAGATAAAATTTTTTCTGGTATGCGTTGGATACGCACAATACTACCTCATTTGCCTCTTTAGACATATCCATAGATTCCTCTCACGGAGACTTCTCCGGAAGACACCAGTTTTCTTGACTCCCAGGTGTCTACGATCAGTTCTCCCTTTTTTGTAATTCCCATAGCCTTTCCCTCAAATGGCTCCTTCGGATCCAGCACGCGCACCTGCCGGCCACGGTTCACCAGCAGCTGATCGTACTCTTCCTGTAATGCTGACAGATCCTCGGTTTTCAGATAGATCGCATACAGCCGTTCAAATTCTTCCAGAAATGCCTCTATCAGATCTGCACGGTGCACACGTTTTCCGCACTCCAGCAGCAGGGAACCTGCATGATCCTGCAGTTCTTCCGGGAAGCTTTCATTGTGCACATTAATTCCGATTCCGATCACTATATGGTTGATATAGTCAAACTGTGCACTCATTTCCGTAAGAATACCACAGATCTTCTTACCATTTATGACAATATCATTCGGCCATTTGATCAAAGCCTCTGCTCCCGTCACCCGGTGCATTGCATTTGCCACTGCCATCGCTGTCACGAGGGTCAGCATGGATGCATGGTTCGGATTGATGTCCGGTTTGAGCATGAGTGTCATATAAATTCCCGTTCCCGGAAGGGAATCCCATGACCGTCCGCGACGTCCTTTTCCCGCAGTCTGCTGGTCCGCTACCACAAAAGTTCCGGACGGATGTCCTTCTTCTGCCAGTTCTTTTGCTTTCGTATTCGTGGAATCAATCTTGTCAAAATAATACGTTTCCGCGCCTGCCCATTCGGTCTTTCGGATGCTTGCCAGCTCCACTTCGTCCATACGGTCCGGCACAGATACCAGATGATATCCCTTATTCTGCACCGCCTCAATCTCATAACCGGCCTCTTTCAGCTGATTAATTGCCTTCCAGACAGCGGTCCGGGATACGCCAAACTGATTGCACAGCTCCTGACCGGACACATATCCGTCCGTCTCACGGAGCAGTCTTAAAATTTCTGCTTTCATAATCATACTTTCCATTCACAAAAATATGTAAACGTTTTTTCTTAGTCAGATAACGTTGCCTTCATGATCGCCTTGATGGAATGCATACGGTTCTCAGCTTCATCGAAGACAACGGAGCGCTCACTCTCAAATACCTCATCGGTCACTTCCAGCTCGGATAATCCAAACTTTTCATAAACCTGTTTTCCGATCGTGGTCTTTAAATCATGGAATGCCGGCAGACAATGCATAAAGATCGCGCTGTCCTTTGCATTTTTGAATGCATTGGCATTGACCTGATACGGTTTCAGGTCATTGATACGCTCTGCCCATACTTCTTCCGGTTCACCCATGGATACCCATACATCTGTATAAATGACATCAGCATCCCTGGTTGCTTCCGCAACACTGTCTGTCAGTGTGATGGTTGCTCCTGTCGTAGATGCCACGTCCACACAATAATCCACAAGCTTCTTGTCCGGATAATATTTTGGATTGGTGCAGGCAACAAAATGCATACCAAGCTTTGCACAGGTAACCATCAGGGAATTGCCCATATTGTAACGGGCATCCCCCATGTATACAAACTTCACACCCTTAAGTTTTCCAAGATGCTCCTTGATGGTAAGCATATCGGCAATCATCTGTGTCGGATGGGATTCATTGGTCAGTCCGTTCCACACCGGAACCCCTGCATATTTTGCCAGTTCTTCCACGATTTCCTGTCCGTATCCACGATATTCGATTCCATCAAACATACGTCCCAGAACACGTGCGGTATCCGGAATACTTTCCTTTTTTCCAATCTGGGAACCGCTCGGATCAAGATATGTCACATGCATACCCAGATCATGTGCGGCTACCTCGAAAGAGCATCGGGTTCTTGTACTTGTCTTCTCGAAAATCAGTGCAATATTTTTTCCAACCAGACTGTCATGCATGATTCCCTGATGTTTCTTCTCTTTCAGCTCTGCGGACAGATCCACAAGATACAGGATCTCCTCCGGTGTAAAATCCATCATTTTTAACAAATTACGTCCCTTTAATGTCATTGCTCTTCCTCCTTAAGTGTACGTTGAAAACATTTTACTCCATTTGCCGGAATTTTACAACAATGGTATGGAAAATTGACCGATCAAAAAAGGAGCTCTGCCTTTCGACAAAGCTCCTGGATTTTTAAGTTTAATAAAATACAATCGGTCCTACAACCGTTCCCGCATGACCGCTGGATGCCAGTTTGAAGTATTTTGCTCCACCTGTCGGATCACTGCCGTTTAATGCGGCTCTCGCTGCCTGTCTGGCGCTTGCGCTGACACCGCTGGCAAGTCTTGCTTCAAGTCTGCCGGAAGATGCCGGTCCAAACTGACCTCTCTGATAGATAACTCCGTAGATAGAATTTGCAAATCCGCCGCTTCTGACACGATTAACAACAACCGCTCCAACCGCTGTCATACACTGTACGCTGGTTCCTCCGGCCTCACACTGTACAAGTGCTGCCAGAAGTGTCTCTTCATCCGCACTTGCGGCAATCGACGCATTCTGTGTTGTCTGGGAAGATGCCGACTGACCGGATGATGATTTCTTTTCAGCAGAAACAGAAGCATTCTTCTTCGCTTCTTCCGCTGCCTTTTTCTCTTCTGCAGCCTTGATTGCTGCCTGTTCTTCCTCAATGGTGACTGCTTTGCCTGTATCCAGTGTGACGGTCACATAATCGTCACTCACATAACAGGTATCTGAACCAACTTTGACGGCAATCCATCCGTCTGTTTCTTCGGCTTTTGTATTCACATCCATGTGCTCACCCGATGCAACGGTTTTCACTACCTCCGCATCTGTGTCTGGCGCTTTACGAATACGAAGACCGTCAATGGAAACCTTCGCAACCGTATCACAGTGCTTCTTTGCATAATTTAATGCATCTGTTCCTGTCACACAATATTCATTCTTTACATATCCTGTTACATTGCCGGACTCAATCTTTGTCCAGGTATCGCCTGCTTCTTTCACAACTGCGCGATCCCCTTTGTACATCTTTCCGACAATTTCGGAATCAGAATCTGCCTTTTCGCGAACGTAAAGAAAATCATCCACCTTCGCCATCAGCTTATTCTGCCACTCCTGTTCCTCTTCGGAAACAGATTCCTTTTCCGTGGTTTCTTCACTTGTATCATTTCCGGATATAACCGTTCCATCTGCTGTTGCCGCAACCAAAGCCGCATTTGTCTTTTCAACAGAAATATATCTGTCCAGATAGTCTGCTGACTCCAGTTCATATTCATTCATGGCAGATGCCACTCCGGCAATTCCGTTATTGACAAACTGTGTGTCTGCTGCATCCTTTGCTGCAATATTCACTCCATTACCGGTAACTGCAGTGACCGCAAGTGTGAGTGCCAGTCCCGACACGATTACACTTTCCATCACCTTTTTGCTTGCTTTCATTGATGAACCTCCGTAGTTTGTTTCATCCACATCTCAACCGTGGATTCGTAACATTTTATGCAATAAGTATTACACTTATGTTGCGTTTTTAAACACTTTATTTCATTTGTTACAAGTTTGTTACGTGGCTCATTGTAGCACAGAAATTCCTGTTTGTCAAATTTTAGTAAAAAAATGGGTGGTGCTCTCCACTTTTACTCATATTCCGTTTAAAAAATGGGTGTGCGTTTTCACTGCACACCCATGCCGGTTTTGAAAATGTTACATATTTTATATTCCTGTGTCAATTTATGTATTGTTTTTGATAAAAAACATTCCACTATGGGAAAATTTCCTGCAAAACAGTTGAAATTATGCGGTTTTCTTCCTCATCCTCATGTAAATTTTTATTTTGCACGTTCTCCGGTGATACACTTTTTTCTTCTTTCTTTTTCGGCTTGTCCATGTGTTTTTTTAAGTACAATTCCAGGCGTCTTCTGCACCGGTTTGCTTTTTTCTGTTGCCGCACAATACAAAATACCCCAATTGTTAAAAATAAAAAAAGTATGATCTGCAAACCCATAATCATTAACTCCATTTCATTTTGCCACCTGCTGATCCACATCAGTATTGTCATATCTGCTCCCATCCTTTCATATTATATAAAATCATTTCTTACTGTATAAATCTTATTATAATGAAAGAACGTCATCACCGGAATATCCTTTCGGTCGCAAGTTTCGACATATGTCGTTACTGCCCATGTTGCTTGACATTTCTATATAGATCATATAGAGTTGACTTAAGTAAAGAAAAGAGGAAATATCGAATGGCTAAATCAAAAAAAATTGTTATGACCGGTGGCGGAACTGCCGGACATGTTACTCCAAACATTGCCCTTATGCCGGCACTTCAGGAAGCCGGTTATGAAATTACATATATCGGTTCCTACAACGGAATGGAAAAAGAACTTATCGAAGCACAAAAAATTCCTTATATCGGAATTTCTTCCGGAAAACTTCGCCGTTATTTTGACTGGAAAAACTTTTCCGATCCTTTTAAAGTATTAAAAGGATATGGGCAGGCAATCTCCATCCTGCGCAAACTCAAACCGGACGTTGTCTTTTCCAAAGGTGGATTTGTGTCTGTTCCGGTTGTCCTTGCCGCAAAGCACTGCCATATTCCGGCAATTATCCACGAATCCGATATCACACCGGGACTTGCAAACAAAATTGCAATCCGCGGTGCAAAAAAAGTATGCTGTAATTTCCCGGAGACCATGAAATATCTTCCAGCGGAAAAAGCAGTTCTTACCGGTTCACCGATCCGCCGGGAACTGTTCCACGGAGATGCGGAAAAATCTCTTCACTACTGCGGTTTCCCGGATCACAGCAAACCGGTACTCCTGATCGTCGGTGGAAGTTCAGGTTCCAAGGTAATCAATGAAGCGGTACGGAAAGTGCTTCCGGAACTGTTAGAGCAATTTTATATCATTCATCTTTGTGGAAAAGGAAACCTCGATGAGAAATTAAAAGGCGTGATTGGCTATGCGCAGTTTGAATATGCAAGTGCAGAACTGACCGACATGTTTGCCCTGGCAGATCTTGCCATTTCCCGCGCAGGTGCAAATTCCATCTGTGAACTTCTTGCATTGCACAAACCAAACATCCTGATTCCGCTTTCTGCTGCTGCCAGCCGTGGTGATCAGATTTTAAATGCGAAATCTTTTGCTAAACAGGGATTTTCTTATGTGATTGAAGAAGAAAAACTGACGGATCAGACATTACTTGATGCTGTACGCGAAGTATATGCCGACCGCGAAAAATACATCCATACCATGTCAGAGAGCGGTCAGATGGATTCCATCGGAACGATATTAAAACTGATTGAAAGTGTTTCTAAATAATTCACACGCCAAAACAAAAAACATGCATATCTGCTGTACGTTTTTCCAGCGATATGCATGTTTTTGTATATAGAGATACAGATTTTTTACATCTTCATCTTATCACAGATTTCTTTCATCTCATCATCGGAAAGAGATAAATGCTCCCACTCAGGAACTGCCTGATCTCCTGCTTTACGCGGAATCAGATGCATATGGAAATGAAATACGGTCTGTCCTGCTGCTTCTCCGTTATTCTGAAGCACATTGTAACCGTCACATCCCAACACTTCTTTTTCGTGTGTAATAACTTTCTTTGCAAGCTTTGCAGCCTTTGCGAGTACTTCATCATCCATCTCAAACATATTTGCATAGTGCTGTTTCGGCAGAATCAGCGCATGTCCCTTTGTTGCAGGACTTGCATCCAGAATCACACGAAAATCCGCATCTTCATAGATCGTATTGGTCGGAATATCTCCGTTTGCCAGTTTACAAAAAATACAATTGTCGTCTTTCATTTTTTTGCCTCCTAAAATACAAATATCTGATCGAGCATACGAAGCGTTTTAAAATTCCCTTTCGCTGTCATCTCACCCGTCATAAACGCTCTCTGGAATGTCATCCGTCCGTCAATGATTGACTGCAGAACATCTCTGCTTAATTTTGCAACCACGTCAATCTTTTCTTCCTGACCGTAATGAATCTCCAATTCTCCGTTTTCAATTGCTACATACAATGGCTTTTTGATTCCTTCGATAATAAAGGAATAGCTGGCAGCAAAATCCTCAGTAGATACAAAATGACTTTCCAGTTCCTTCACAAATGGTGTATCCATATCATCATCCGGTTTTCCAAGCATATCTTTGAACATTGATGCCAGTTCCTCAATATCCTCTTTCTGCTGCTTCACATAAGTATCATCCGATACATACTTCGAGAGCTGTTCGCTCTCCTGTGGTGTCAGATTCAGCTGCTGCGTCCGCAGAACACTCTGCTTTACTGCCTGATTACTGGTCGGAAGATTTTTGATCTTCTGGGAAATGGTCCGGTACAGGTTTTCCGCTTTCTTTTCAATGATCAGCGTATAATCTTTATTCTGCTTGAATTCCACCAGATCCTCTACATATCCGCATAACCCTGCACATGGTAATCCACCCAGAATCTCCCATGCATTCATCAGAGTCAGTTCTCCCTCGCGCTCTCCATAGGTTGTGGACATAACAATCGGCTGCATATAGGTATGGCTGATTTTTTCCTTATCACCATATAACCAGCAGGCATCCAGAAACTGCTGCATATAACCACCGATTCCCAGCCACTCAATCGTTGTGGCAAGAATAATTCCGTCTGCCTCTTTGAACGTCAGCGGAAGGGTTGCAATTTCATTCTTATGCTCATATATATTGAATCGTTCGATGTTTACCCGAAGTTCCCGTAAAACATCTTCCATCTTTTTTAATACATACAGTGTCGGGTCATCCAAAAGTCCCCGGCCTCCATAATACACGTTGATTTTCATCGGTATACTCTCCTTGCTTTGATACTAATTAGTATAGGGATTTTCCCCCGATAAATCAACTGCTTTACGAGGTTTCCGGTATAAAATAATTGCAAGAACAAATCCCATTGCAAGGCCACCGATGTGTGCCCAGTTGTCCACATCCACACTGGTAATTCCATAATACAGGCTGATCACAATCATAAAAAGCAGCCCTTTGCCCGTAAGAGATTCATATCTTCCTTTGTGTATCATCACAATCCACAGCAATGCCCCGATAATACCGAAAATAGCACCGGATGCCCCTGCCGATACATCATACTTTCCCCGTGCGATCATTTGCACATAGGACAGTGTACTTCCTCCCACACCGGCGATCAGATACAGACACAGGTATTTGATATGCCCCATCGCCTTCTCCAGAATCGGACCGGCACAGATCAGTACCAGCATATTATTCAAAATATGTTCAAATCCAAAATGCATAAAAGTAGCTGTAAACAGTCTCCAGTATTCTCCCTGCTTCACATATGGCGGCCAGACCGCCCCCATTCTTACCATAAACTCCGAATTTTCCGTATTTCCAAGGATTTCCAGAATCACATAAACAAGAACATTCACAGCGACAAATCCCACGGTTACAAATGGAAGTTTCTTTTTTTGTGGCATGCTTTTCCCTCCTGATTTTTTCACATGCTATCAGTATACTCACTTCCATTTGGAAAGACAAGACAGTTAGCAAAAACGATATCGGACATCCGCGAAACGGATCATGTCATTACTGTTTAATTTTCTTCTCTCTTTGTAAGCCAGCGGCTCATCATTCACAAACGTACCATTTGTCGAATTTAAATCTTCAATATAATAGGTCTCTCCATCATGATCAATCCGCGCATGCAGCTGACTAATCGTATCTGCCTGTATTTGTATGTCCGCATCGGGACCGTACCCGATTCTTGTCATTTTCTTTGTAACACAGATATCCTCGTAAGATTCAGCTCCCTGATACAACAACATTCCCCTGACTTTCCCTGTCATGCTGTTCAGGCATACCGTCGGCCGATATTCGGGTTGTGCCACCGTTTTTATTACTTCCTCCGGATATACTACAGCAGATTTCGAAGGTTTTCTGGTATCCTGCAGGCATTCCCTACTCCCATGATAAGATTCATATACCTGTTTTTCGGTTTCTTCCTCTTCCAGAAGACCTATTTCTATCAGTAGCTTTTTTAATTTTCTGATCCACTCCTTCTGCTCCTTTTTCTTTTCCCCCTTTTTCTTTCTGTTGGCTCTTTTTACAGTTTCATCTTTTCTTTTTTTGTCTGGATGATCTTCATATTTTCTTTCAGGAACTACGGGTTGATTGTTTTCCTCTCTCCAAACTTTTTCCATTCCATTTCCCCCGGATTCCTCCACAGCCGCCTTTTTCCCCTCATTTTGTCTGGTTCTTACAATTTCATCCCGGATATCTGTAATAGAATAACCATCCAGAAGCGTCTTCTCATAAATTCCATATGCTGCTTTTACCGCCCGTGTGTCTTTATGATCCACTTTTGTAAGCAGAAATTCCATTAACTGCTGAAATTCTGTCTCAATGGTTCCACTCCCACCCGGATATACGGTAAAAATAATTTCCTGGTTGCTGTTGGTAATAAATATTAACTCGGGATCCAGCATCAGGCAATTAGTCTGAATCAGATTCCATTCCAGAATCTCCATCTCACTGCAAATGCTCATAATCAGTTTTTCAATGAAAGAAATATCTACTTCTTTTACCCTGCAATACATATCAAGCGACTGTTTACCGGATATGTTATACCAGTACTGTCCCTCCCCATCCATATATGCCTTTTCCACCGCAAGAAGTCCCGGCAATTTTCTCCTTAGCATCAGCTTTTCATCCAGCCCCGCATGGATTCCCGCTGCAATTTTCATAAAACTTCCCGTAAGATTTCTTTCATATACTATTTCCCGATTGATCATTTTTTCACCTCTTTTAACGTCTGATACTGATAAAAGGAATCTACTGCCCACATATCTTCTATCTGTTTTTCTTCATGCTCCTCACGTACTTCATGCAACAAATCAATTCCTGTACACATAGCTGCTGCCATCGTCCATATCAGAACCGGTATAATCACAGCCGCCTCTACGGTATAACTTCCTCTCCATTTCATATTTTCTCCTTTTATCCCTGTAATCCCCACATGACCAGATGTGCCCCTAGCAGAAATGGTACAAACGGAAACTCGGATTTTCTGTTTTTATGTCCGAATACCAGCAAACCAAGAGCCGTAATTCCCGCAATGGTAATGGCAATCATGACAATTGCCATCATTTCACCCAATGCATAAAAACATCCCATGCATAAGATTACCAGACCATCCCCATATCCAATACTTTCTCTTGTACTCCAGGCCAGTATAAGCATAAATATCCCCGGCAGTAATCCCAAAAACCATACTGGATTTTTCCAACAGCCTCCCAGCAGTGATACAGCCATACCTGATATTCCCAGCAGCAAAATTGCCCAGCCATGAAGTTCCTGTTTTCTCATATCTTCCCAGGATAGTCCTGCCAATCCAAAGGTCAATATGCACATTCTGATTATTTCATAGTTGTTCCGTATTATTTTACCTCACCTCCGCATTCGCCCCACATTTGCCACAGGCCCTTTTTCCTCCCGTCTCTTCCAACAGAATCAGATAAATGGTTCTTTTTAATCCACTGCAGGCAAGATCACTGTGATAACAGGTTCCGTAATCCGTCACATACACCTTTCTGGAGACATAATTTTTCACCACGCACCCGGAACATGCGCTGTATTTATGTTCATTTTTGTTTCTCATGCCGCTGATCTGTGCATAATCCGCACTTTTAATACTTAAATCCAGATAATGACACTTTCTGCTCCTGTGATAAACGGTTCCATGTTTTGTAACATACACATAATCACTCTGCTTTCCATCTGTACGGTCGCCAATCCACTTATGGCTCTTACTTTTCTGACAGATACCAACACCCTTTACCTCAAAAAAGCTAATTGGAATTTTAATGTAATAATTAACCTGCAAATTAATATAATTTCCTGACAGATCGGATTTCGCCATCGTAATCGCATGTTTTCCACCACGAATATATTTTTCCGGCAAACTGTACGTTCCCAGCTCCTTTCTAAAATACGCTTCCGCAGATACCAGAAGCCCCGTTTGCGATGAAACGGCAGATGCTTCACATGCTGTTTTTCTGCTTGCATAATTCAATGCCTCCTGAACTTCTGTCTGAATCTGCAACACCCGAAAGAAAAATAGGAGCGTAAGGAAAAACACCGCTGTAACAGGAATAATCACTGCTGCCTCCAACGTATACGATCCCTTAAAAAAGGAACATAAGGATGCCTTTTGGCAAGGATGTTCTCCCAGGTTATAGATATCGTCTTGCGGATTCGAATCTATTGGTTCGTTTATTATCTTATGAATACATGCCTGCTTCGGAAAAGGTTGATATTTGAGGGTAATTGTTGGTTTCCACTGTCCAAAAGACATCCTTACATCCCCTCCTTCCCATGAAAATAACTATATCCGGAATGATTTTGAATCTGGAATCCATTTGAGAAATTTTCAAGGATGGATACAAAGCCAAGAAATACCGGTTGGAATTCATAGGTGGCAATAAGCTCAGTTTCACACAAAACGTGGTCCATCTGAAAATTTTCGTACCCTTCCTGTGTCTGTACATACGCTTCCTCCACATCCATGGTGCGCATTGCAAGGGTATTTCCCTTATGAAACAAAAGCAAAATGGCAGCATATTGTCCATAATCCAATCCCTGAGAACAATCTTTCGCCACAGACCAGCCCGACAAAAGTTCTGGAATCATATGTACATTTGAAGTCCAGTCCGCATCACTTTTTATCATTGTAATTTTCCCACCGGACAATAGTGTCCTTACATCTAACACACTTTCTGCAAATGCCCACGCTACTAAGATTCCGTATTTTACAGCTTCGATTACGGCCGGATTTGCGGATACTCCCGCCAACGTGACCGCAAGTGCCATTGCCTCTGATTGTCGCTGGGAAGATGCGGTTAATGACGCCATATTTAACGGTTCTCTCATTGCCAGCAACTCCGAAACCACAATTTTTAAATTATCCGCGTCATTTCTTTTTCCGCCCAGAACATACTCCAGCTCATATTCCAATACGCGATCCTGCTTTTTTTCCACATAGTTTCCAAGATAATTCACCAGATACTGATAAAACAATACTTTTTGATACCAGTCTGTTCCCACATAAGAATCCATCGTACCTTTTTCCAGACTTCTGTGTGAAACAGTTTCTTCCATAATAATTGATTTTCCGGATACCTTTGTATTTTCCGGCAAAACAAGGGATAGTACCCCTTCTTTTTTTACTTCTGTCACCGTTTCTAAAGGATTCTCTGTTGGCGTTGCCTTTTCCCCAGAATCCTCTTTCTTTGTTTTATCCCCCTGACGCGCTTCCCCCTTTAACTGCCGGGATGATGAATTACCTGCCCCCTCCGTTTCATATTTTTCCGGATGCTTCAGTGCATCCATTGCATCTGCAATACCCTCATCCGGATTTTTATAGTCCTTTTTTACTTCTTTTACTGCTTCATAATGATTGTAGACGGACTTTGCCATCTCATATGCAATATTCTTTTTCATATAAGTACATACAGCCTTCTGAAATACGACACCATTCTGATCTGTCAGCAATCGATAGGGATCATACCTTGCATCTGTCATCTCTGCGGTCAACAGACTCATCCCGGAAAGCAAAGTTTTTTGTTCTTTGCTTCCAAGATGATCCGATGTAAGGCCACGCAACTGTGCTTCCCGGTTATTAAAACATAATTTACCTTCTGTATCATCCACCCGTACTCCAAGAATTTTGTATGTTTCCCACAAAGGACTGCAATAATCGGCAAAAACGGATTCCAAAACCGTATCCGTATTCATATACAATACTTTCTGAAGTTCATAATGTCTCGCTGCTTCTAAAAGTGTAAAAAGAAGCTGCGCCACCAGCATCAGTGAAAGGGCTGCAAACACAGTAATACTCGCCTTTCTCCTCACTATACCTCCCCTGTGCGTTCTTTAATCGTGTTGAAAATATCAGAAACCAGCGTTGTCAGTTTTTTCTTGAACAACACAACAATTCCTATCAGCACCACAACGATCAACACCATTTCTACAACTCCTACCCCATCTTCTTCCATCAAAAAGTTTTTAAATCCTAACATAATTTTTCCTCCTTATACTTGAAATGACAGCATTGCCGGAATCATAATGATGGCAATCACGATGCCAAGCATCATCATAAGCGGCAACAGCATTTTCGTTCCTGCCTCTTCTCCCAATTTACAGGCCAGTGCTTTCCTTTCTTCCAGTGCATTCTCCGATTCCTGTTCCAAAAGTTTACATAATCCCCTGCTTCCGGTCTGTAAATTCTGTAAAAGAATCCGAATGAGTCTCTGATACTCTCCCAAATCCACTCTTTCTCCAAATTTCTGGTATGCAAGACGTTCACTTTCCCCGTCCAGGATTTCGTGATTCGTTATTATCATTTCTTCATAGATATACCGTTCTTTTATTTGTTTTTTCTGCCTTTTATCAGAGTATTGAGCGGAAATTCTATTCCATGCCTGTTTTAATGACATGCCTGCTCCCAGTAAAATCAGAAGTTTACTTACAACTTCCGCATAATCCAGTTTCATCTGCTCTTTTTTTATATGATCTGCAGTATGTTTTCTCTCCAGAACAATTCCCGCCATCAGGAAACAGACAAGCACCTCAAAAAACAAAATTTTCCATACCAGATGCTGTTTTTTTTCTTTCCATTGCAGCTTCACCCCTGCCGCCTGATCCGGCAGCGTCAGATATCTCTCCCCTTCCTGCGTACTCTGCTGCTCTACTTCAGCTGCAATTTCATGAATGACCTTTTCCTGTTGCGACATCACTTTCGGGTATACTTGAAAAGAAAACGTATATTCCTCCCGGTACTTTTCACAGGTAAGTGCCACACTCGCCTGTACAAGTTCTCCCTGGGGATCTAATTGATCCTCCCGGATCGTTCCATCCACGTCCACTGCATTGTATTGATCCAATGTCCAGTCGGCTTTTACCAATCCTTTCACATAGCTTGGCTTCATATGCACCTGCTCTGTTACATGTGCAGCCTCTTCTCCCTCTGGGAAAAAGGTTTCGTCTATTTCCTTTTCTGCCCGGGAAAAATAGGATTGTGCTGTCTTTTCATCAATACATTGTGCAGGAACGCTTACCTGATAGTCATAATTTTTCAGTTTCTCCCCTGCATTCAGCGTAAGTTCCACTTCCTGCCGCCCACTGCCCGGACTGCCCCGGATAATTCTGTTTTTATCGTCCATACTGCGATCGGAAAATTCCATATATGCCCCAAGCAGCAATAACAGAATACAAACAACCGCTGCTTCTATTATTTTTTTCCTTCTCACACTTCCCCCTCTACATATGTATTGTCATTATTTTCTCTGCCAGTACAATCGCCCCACCATAAGCTGCAAGGCATACTGTCATAAACAATGCCCCTGCCACATTTCCATATAAAACATTCAGGAAATCCATGGATGTCACCTTCAGATATAACAAAATGAACAACGGTATCACATTCATTACTTTCTGTTCCATCTTTCTAGAAGCAATCTGTACCTGAATCTCCCTCTCTGTTTCATGGCGCACCCGCATGTGCCGGGATGTTGCATCAATAATTGTCACAAAATTTCCACCGCTGCGTTTTGCAAATGAAAAAACTTCAGAAAAACTTGCAATATCCATATTTCCACTTCGGGTTGAGAAATCTCCCAGCAGCAGCTCCAATGGTTGATTGAGGCTGATGGAACAATTCATCTCCTTTACCTCCTGATACATATAGGATCTTTTCCCATATAATGCGAGTATTTCTTTTTCTGCCTCTTTCCACGCATTTTCTATAGAGAAACCAGCAAGTAAAGCCGCACTGATACTCCGGAGAGTATCCACAAATTCCTTTGCTAGCTGTAATTGCATCTGCTCTTCCCCTGCTTTTTTCTGACGCTTCATGAAAAACCAGATAAAAACAGGAAAAAATACTATCCCCAGCCAGCTGGCATAAAATAAATACGCAATTGCCACTGTCAGCAGCCCCGCCAGAGCAATGCTTCTACAGACCTCCTTCCGGCTCAGATGATACACGCGATAATCCATCTTCTATCTCTCCCTTCTCCCGGGTCAGCCCTGCCATCTCCAGTTTTTTACGATTCTTTAATATGCCACAGTGTTTCCACTTCCAGCTGCCCCCGATTCCTTCCAGTTCGTAAATCGGGGAAATCTGAATCTCGCCATCTTTTACTCCGCATACCTCTGTGATTTCCAATACCCTGCGGCTTTTATCCGGCAATCTTCCCAGATGAACAATCAAGTCTATCCCGGATGCAATCTGTTGTCTGATTGCAGCAATCGGCAGTTCCATTCCCATCAGTACCATCATTTCCAGACGGGAGAGAATATCTCTGCTTGAATTTCCATGGGCGGTGGATAATCCGCCATCATGCCCGGTGTTCAATGCCTGAAGCATATCAAATGCCTCCGCTCCACGGCACTCCCCAACGAGTATTCTGTCCGGACGCATACGCAATGCTGTGCGGATCAGATCCCGGATTGTTACCGGCTGGACGCCCTCCATATTTGCATTCCGTGTTTCTAAACGTACCAGATTTTTGATTCCCTGTATTTGAAGTTCCGCGGAATCCTCAATCGTTATAACTCTCTCATCCTCCGGGATATACTGTGATAAAGCATTTAAAAATGTCGTTTTCCCGGAGCTTGTCCCTCCCGAAATCAACAGGTTGTATTTTGCCCTTACCAGCATCTTTAAAAACTCTGCTGCATCTTCCGGAAGTGCCCCTTTTTGAATAAGGTTCTGCATATCCAGCGGTTTCTCCGGAAATTTCCGGATTGTGATTGTAGAACCATCCAGAGAAACCGGTGACAGGACAATATTTACACGGGAGCCATCTGCAAGTCTTGTATCTACGATTGGATTCGATAAATTAACCACCCGGTTATGTCTTCCAACGATCTGCTGTATCACATCCTGCATTTTTTCTTCGCTGGCAAATGCCTGATTCCATGCATGAACCCTTCCTGCCTTTTCGTAAAAAATATGTTTCGGTCCATTTACCATGATCTCGGAAATTTCCGGATCATCCAGAAGTTCCTGCAAAGCATCCAGTTTTCTGAGTGAATTAAATACTCTTGCTTCCAGCATCAGACGCTCCCGAATGGAAATGGGTTCCTCCTGCATCAGCCGGGATGCTTCTTCCCCAATCAGATTTTCAATTTCTTCATCCGACATCTCCCGTGAAAGATCCATGCGTTCCAATACACGCTGCCGGATATCTCCTACATACTCATCCAACCGGCATCATCCTCCGGATACTGTCTCCAAATTCGTTCCATTTCCATTGCTCGACGAGCCGCTCGCAAGACACCACAGGGGATGCCACAAGCGGAAGCTGTATTTCCCGCAGATTCTCGGATAACCGTTCTTCTCCGCGTTTTTGAATTTCTGTCAAAAATTCTTTCTCTCTCCACTGTCCAAGCCCTCCTCTGCTTTTCATCAGGAAAATTTTCTGGCAGCTCCCCAGCAATTCAAAAAATCCCATAAACCGTGACCCCAGATTTAAAACGATGGTTGTATAATTCATTTCCTGCGCTAAAATCTGAAACAATTTCTGATACGTCAGATTTTTCACTTCACACAGACACTCGGTATTTCCCAGAGGATACACAACATCTGTCCTGTCCAGATGACCGATGCAGGAAACCATCCTGCTCTTTGAGTATTTTCCGCTTTCTGCCATCACCAGAAGTTCTTCCATCCCGGACGAATAAAATTCCCCCATCAGCTGCGACAATCCACTGTTTTCCTGCAAATCCAGAAGCAGAACTTTTTCGTTTTCACTCAGAATGGAGGACAGCGTGACCGCAAACGGAAGCTGCATTTCATTTTCTGCCAGCGAATATACTGCAAGAACCTGTAATTTTTGCTTCACACCCCCACTGGCATTTTTTATTTCCTCCCCAATCTGTTTTAAAATCTCATCGACGATTTTATTCACTTCCTGATACTTATCCACAAACACCACCCCTTTTTCCACCTCTTTATCCACATTTTCATTTCCATCAAACAGATAAATTTGTGGAATTTCACATTCTATCCTATTTTCCCCAGCCAAATCATCCGACAGAACAATTGCATCCAGGGTTTTCCAGTTCTCCTGAAGTGCCTCCTTCTGGGAAAACATGTGCAGCTCAAGCTGATCCCGATAATGATTCATCAGGCAGCTGGTAAAACGGTCACCATACTCCCGGTCTCCAATACAGAGTCCCAATCGAGCTCTCCTCATAGCTCCTCCTTTCTTTTCAAAACAGTGACAGCCATACTGTCCGATGCGCATATAACATTCCCAGTAAAACCGCAACAGAAAAATGCATCAGATTCTGCTCCTGAACCCAGCCATTTCGATAAGAGGAGAATTTCCCCGAAAACAGTTCTCTTAAAAAAACCTGTGCTTTAAAAAGGCTGATTCTAAGATTGCGCATATACAACATCTTGAGCACGGCTATTACTGCTCCTGCCACAAATGCTGCCAGCACACAGTCTGTCAATGTTTTTAAATTAGTAAATCCACCGATAACGGAAAAAAGTTTGATATCTCCGGCGCCCAACACACCTATGAGATAAAAAAGATATAACATGATAACCGGAATAGAAATATTCAAAAGAACTTGAATGATTCGCGGCATTCCACCCAAAACTATACCGAATGCCATCGATAAAAATAAACCCATGATAATCAGCCGGTTACTGATCCTCATGCTGGTAATATCCTGAACGACTGCCACAATTAGGATTGCATACAGTGTCAGAACCGATGCCCCCTGCATCGAAATCAATTTGCATCACCCCTTTGTTGTGAATCGAATTATAACAATGCCAATTTTATTTGTCAAGCAGTTTTTTACAAATTTTTTGTATAACTTTTCCATTTTTGCTTATACTTGTAAAAGAGAGACTTCAGAAAGCAGGTGATCCAATGAAATTGTTTAAGACAACCCCTCAGCCCCCTGACGGCTATGCAATACTTCTCGATAATCTGAAACAGACAACCGCAGAACTGCAAAATACCTATGCCAATCTTGAAAATGTCGTTGATCCGGATTTGATCGACTATTACATTTATCAGGCAAAAGCGGTACAGATGCGCTATAAATTTCTTCTGGGATGTGTAAAAAAAATAGAGGGAAACTATTCGCTTCCCTCCTGACCGTTCACATTTTACGGAAATTTTATACAAAAAATCCCCGGTGACTGTCCACATCCATATAATCCTCGTTTACGGCACCGCGCGCATAAGTCATCCCTGCATATACCTGCTGGGTATTTTTCATAAGGGGTGCACTCTTGTCCTGTTTCGCCACCTCTACAAAAGAAGTATACAATCTGTGCATGATATGTTCCGCTTCCTGCACTCCATCCAGCCGATTCTCGTACATCGCCCGTGAAAGCTCATTTTTACAGAACATATACAGCTTATACAGGTTGTGCGAGATCGGATACGAAAAATTGAGACTTCCGATCAGTTCATCCAGAACACTCTGTGCATTCCGGATCGCATCCTTCTGTCCATCATGATCTCCCTTGCAGTGTGCCTGCCGAATATCATCCACATAGGCAAAAAAGATATCGTAAATGATGACGATCATCTCACCGGAATTACACTGGCTCAGTCGTCTCGTAAAATCTTTTTTCAGCTCATTTTCCATATGCTACTCCTATTTCTGCAGCAAAGACAGTACCTGCTGTGGAATATCATTTGCCTGTGATAACACCGAAACAGCAGCCTGTTCCAGAATATTCTGCTGTGTATATTCTGTCATTTCAGATGCCATATCGGTATCCATAAGCCCTGAATATGCGGTTGTCATATCTTCCTGTGTCTCTGCAAGACTGGAGCTTGCATACTCGAGACGATTGGTATATGCACCGATTCCGGAGCGGACAGCACTTAATTTTGCAATTGCTGCATCCATCGTGCTGATGGCTTTGTCAGCACCTCCGTTGACCGCCACATTTACCGTATCCAGATACAGACTCTCCGAGGAAACTTCCGGAATATGTACATCCATATTCTGATACTGGTTCGCACCGATCTGGATGGTCATCGCACCAACATCCGTCACATCAAATTTAAGGGTATCCCCATTTTGTACGTCATCACTCAGCAGAAAATCCATGGAAAATCCACCTTTATCCGTGATTTTCACACGATTTCCCTCAACATTTGTAATTACTGTACTTCCAAATTCGTTTCCAAGTGTGACCTTTGCGTCCGATCCACTTGCTATAAGTTTGTAACTTTCGTCATCAGCATTCTGAACAACTCCCTGTGCTTTTGACAGACCTGTTTTTTGTGCCATCTCTTTTGACATACCAATGGTCAGTGTCTCCTTTGATCCCTTGTTATCCGCAGTAATATTATAAACTCCTGCCTTATTTGGATCTTTTTCAAACTTGCACCCGATCTCATCTGCCACGGACATCAGCTGCTTGTATACATCATCCGCACTCATGCCCTTTTCATACTCTATTCCTACTCCATTGATGGAAACCGTACCCCCGTCAAAATTCGGATCATTGATCAGGTTGGACATATCCAATGTATAAGTAGCTTCCTTTGCCACTTCATCTACTGTAATCGTATAATCTCCCGGAAGAACCTCCTCGGAAAAGTCAATTCTTGTTGCGCTCCGTGCAAATTTTGTAGTATCCTTATGTGTTCCACTCACATACACACGTGTATTTGCCGAACCGTCAAGCAACGTCTTCTTGTTGTACTCTGTATCTGTGGAAATCCGGTCAACTTCCTGTGTCAGCTGATCAATCTCGTCCTGAATACTCTGACGGTCCGAATAAGAGTTTGTTCCATTTGCCGCCTGAACACTCAGTTCACGGATACGCTGCAGCATATTGCTGACTTCGTTTAATGCCCCGTCTGCAATTCTGAGTACGGACTGTCCATCATCAGAATTCGCTTCTGCCTGATTCAGACCATCAATCTGTGCTTTCATCTTGCTGGAGATTGCCATTCCCGCCGGATTATCTCCAGCTTTATTGATCTTATATCCGCTGGAAAGACGCCCCATAGAAAGGCTCAGTTTATTTTCTGTCCGGAGCAGCTGCCGGTTGGCTACAACAGCAGACATATTGCGATTAATCTTCATACTTATTCCTTCCCGTATACGCTACGTTTGAGCATCCCTGCCCTCTGATTTGACACTCCCTGTCATTTCATCTGACATATATATCGTCCGAAAATGCCAATTCTTTAATAAAAAAAAGTATAATTTGCAATTAACGGGAAATCGTATTATAATAGCAACATTAAACGATATTTGCAAAGGAGGATTTATCCCATGGCTAAAGTAACCAAGGATACTATGATCGGAGAACTTCTTCAGATTGATGAGAACGTAGCACCTATGCTTTTAAACATTGGTATGCATTGTCTTGGCTGCCCATCATCCCAGATGGAGACTATTGCTGAGGCAGCTATGGTTCATGGAATCGACCCGGATGATCTGGTAAATGATATCAACGATTTCATCGAGCATGATGCAACCGCATAGATTTCACGTATCAAAAAGGAGTGCTGAATCTCAGCACTCCTTTTTGATTTAAATTTTCTAAAGAGATGCAAACACCTGCAGTGCCTGCGGTCCCGTAATTTTATTTCCATGCTCCGCGAAATATGCTCCAACTGCAGGATTATAATTTTTCTGCTGTGCATATTCGCAAATAATATTGCAGACTTTATTAAACTCTTCCGGTGTATGGTCATCTTTGTGGATCACCAGATAAAACCGGTTTTTCTTCTCGTTCTTAAACAGGTCATTTCGTCCATTGTAATAATTTACAAGTACATGTGCGAGACGCTCCACCTGATCTATCGTCGTAAATTCAAACATTTTCGTCAGATCTGCCGGTACTTCCGGTACTTCTTCCGGTGCCTCTGTCTGCTGTGCATTTTCACTCTCTGGAGAGGCTTTTGCTTCACGTATTTTCTGGAAAAGTTCCAAAATATCATCTGCCCCTTTGCGTTCCACATTTCCGGCTGCCCCCATATTCGAAAACAGTTCCTCCTCATCACCGCCTTCCGTAAACTGTGAAAAACGGGTGTCGAGTTCTTCCGGGTATTCAACCTTTGTAATCAGCAAAACCAGGGATTCGGAAGACAATGGAATTGCCTCTACCATAAGTGGATTGTCACTCACATCAAATCCAAACTCATAATTTGCCTGCTGTATCATATCATGGAAAAGTCCTTTTGCTTTCTCAGAACCATATGCCAGTTCCCGCAGATTAATCTGACGATCTGCAAGATCCTGTTTTGTTAATGTGCATCGAATCTGATTTTCATTTACTTTTTCAATTTTCATCTCTATCACATCCTTCTCTGGAAATCGCTTTCCGTAAATGGTACACTTATTATAATCAAATGCCCTCCCGTTGTAAAGTTACCACGGATTAAAAAATTATAAAAAAAATACTTGCATTGCAAAATAAAGTGTGTTATAAGTTTATGCATGAGATGCGTCTCTGACCCAAAGGAGCGTATGAATAACAAAAATTTAATATTGTCTGACCGATACGAGCTGATTCGTCCCCTTGGCCAGGGAGAATGCGGAAGTGTCTTTCTTGTCAGACAGCAATCTTTAGAGCAGTACCGTGCAATGAAGCGATTCCCCAAAAATACTTCTGCACAACCGCTCTTCGCAATATCCGAAGCACAGATTCTAAAGTCTGTTCAGCATCCCGGAATTCCCACAATTTATGATTTTGAAGAAGATGAATCATTCTACTATCTTGTGGAAGAATATATTCAGGGTGACTCTTTAGAAGAATTTTTGCTTCATCAACAGTCAATATCCCAGAACCAGTTTTTATATTTTTGTGAGCAGCTTTGTGACATTTTTGCATATCTGCATACATTACGGCCTTCTCCGATTCTTTATCAGGATCTTAAGCCGGAACATATTATAGTATGTGGAACACAGCTTAAATTGATTGACTTCAGTGTCGCATCTTTTGCTGCCATTTCTGGAAAAGACTTCAACCATTTCGGAAACGTGGATTTTTCTGCTCCGGAACTTATCTCAGGAAAACCGGTAACCCTGAGATCCGATATCTACAGCATTGGAAAAATCATGGAATATATGATGCCATATCTGGATGCAGCCACCAACCGATCTATTTATCCCAAAATTCAAAAAGCAATTTCAGCAGATCCCGACCTGCGCTATGAATCACCGCAGGCTCTGTACTCTGCATTAAAAGAAGTAATTGAAACTACGGGAAGAACGCATCTCAGGCAGACAATTGCAGTCGTTGGAAATCACAGCGGCTGTGGTGCAACACACATAGCAATCGCGCTGGTGACAACACTTAACTACCTTGGCATTTCGGCGGTTTATCAGGAAAAAAACTGGTCAAACGATCTGCGCAAGACGGTTGCCCAGTTGAAACATGTGTGGGAAAAAAACGGTTGTTTCTTTTATCGCAATTTTACAGGATTTCCAAAATATGACAGTGGCATCGAAATCCCAGAGCCTGTCGCACAAATCATGGTAAATGATTACGGATGTGATTTTTCTTTCTCCTGCCTTGCAACGGCGGATCATATTATCTATGTGTGTGGAGGAGCATTGTGGCATCGGGACGATGCAAAGTCCAAAGACTTTCTTTTACAAAATTTTGGTAACCGCCTGCATGTTGTTGCGAATCTGTGCGACCACAATTCTGCCATTTATTTTGCCAGAACATTTTCACAGCCGGTCTATTCTTATCCGTTTAACACGGACATCTTTCGTGCAGACAAAGAAAAGCTGGATTTTGTTCACTGGCTGCAACAACCTGAGAAAGGACGGAATCGCCTATTTTTACGTTTCATAAACCATTTATTCCGGCTCCTGCAACCATAGGAGTCTGCGGTACAACAGTAAATTCCGGTGTAACACACTTTAGTATTTCGCTTTGCAACTTTTTACACAGCAGATTTCTGGCCCGCACCGCATACCTGGAAGTCAATTCCAGTCATGAAATCGCTTCGCTTTCTTCGAAAAAGGACCCAACCATTCCTTTTCGCTGCAATGGTGTCAGCTACTATCCGGAGATTACACTCCGGCAGCTGCGGGAACAGTTACATCTGCAACACAAGTATAAAATTCTGGATTTCGGGGTTCTGACTCCATACTCATTTCCGGAATTTGTCCGCTGTGATTACTGTATTGTACTGACAAATGTGAGTATTTGGAAGGATCGGCAGCTCTTACAATTTATTGAGGAACTGAAAAAAACAAATTTAGGAAAGGATTATAAAACAAATGTCCGTTTTATGAGTATGGGAAACCTCAAAAAAGACCGAAAAAGAGTCGAAACGTCCTATGGAATCCGTGTGATTCCGGTTCCCTTTCTCGAAAACCCGTTTCAAGTGTCCTCTCATGATTTTGGATTCTTTGAACAAATATGGAAAGGAAAACAGTTATCACATTAAATTTATCTACTGACAATCAGCTGGTCATTGAATTCAGACCAGAAGTATATGAAAGTCTGATCGTTACTTTTTAAAACGATCCATTAAAAAAAATAAAATAACAAATGGGCTATTATTATGGGTGTGAAATGAGTCTCAATGCAACTCCGTCACGCACAAAATAAACTGAAAAAAGACAAATGGGAGGGCAGATCCACAGACACAACTGCCCTCCCGAAAAAATTCAAACAACTTCTATTTCTTAATTTTATCTGATTCCATTTGAATCTGTACAGGCACAATGCTATAATCGGAATAAATATATAATTTGCCAACAGACAAAGGAAGGACGGCTCATGAAGAAAAAATCTCATTCCATTTTCGCTGTGCTTGCACTGGCACTTGTCATTGCTGCAGCGATCGTAGTCTTCGCCCTGATCCGCAAATACACACCGAGTAAGGAACACGAAGATTTAACCACTTATTATCATCTGACAAATTCCGATGAGGTTGCCATTGTTTTAAATAATGAAGTAACCTCTTCCAAAGCCAGGGTCATTGACGGTCATATTTATATTGATTATGATTTTGTCCATGACAATTTAAATTCACGTTTTTACTGGGACAATAACGAGAATATCCTTCTCTATGCAACAACACAAAATCTGATCTCGGCACAGGCCGAGCAGACCAGTTATATGGTTACAAAATCTTCCGCAGATTACGGTCGTAAAATTGTTACCATAGCCTCCGATACAGCATATATCGATCTGGATTTTGTGAAAGAATATTCCGATTTTAAATACAAACATGTAAAAGATCCTCACCGGATCATTATTACCAGTCAATGGGGAAAATACCAGACTGCCACTGCCAAAAGAAATGCCTCCCTGCGCGTAAGAGGCGGCATCAAAAGCCCGATTCTAAAAGAAGTTTCTTCCAAAGAGGAAGTCACCGTGATCGAACAGGGCGACAACTGGGACAAAGTAATGACAGATGACGGTATTATTGGATACATGCAGAAACGTATGCTTTCCTCCGTCAAGGAAAAAACAAGAAAAAGCGATTTCACTCCAGATACCTTTGCACATATAAAGAAAGATTACAATATCTGTATGGCCTGGCATCAGGTCACAAACCAGTCTGCAAATAACGCGGTTTCCTCTGTCCTTGCCAATACCAGAGGAATCAATGTACTCTCTCCTACCTGGTTTTATCTGAATGACAACAATGGAAACATTGCCAACCTGGCAAGCCTGAATTATGTAAATTACTGTCATAACCAGGGGATTGAAGTCTGGGCGCTTGTCAGCAATCTGGAAAATAAAAATGTCGATACAACAGAAGTCCTGACCCATACCTCTAAGAGACAGAATCTGGTAAACCAGATTGTTTCCATGGCGATTCAATACAATCTGGATGGAATCAACGTAGACTTTGAAAGTATGAACGGGGAGAAAGTCGGGGATGCATTTATTGAATTCATCCGGGAGCTTTCCATCAAGTGCAAAAACAACGGGGTTGTTCTTTCTGTAGACAATTACGTCCCGATGTCGCATACTTCCTTTTATAACCGAAAAGAACAGGCAAATTTTGCAGATTATGTTGTGATTATGGGATACGATGAACATTATGCCGGAAGCCCCGAAGCCGGGTCTGTTGCCTCTTTAAGCTGGGTAACCCAGGGTGTAAGCGATACTTTAAAAGAGGTTCCTGCCGATCAGGTAATTCTTGGAATGCCATTTTATACGCGTGTATGGGAAATCCCATCCGAGAGCAGTTCCGATGACACAGCAGCCGGTGCCAAAATTCCCTCAAAAATTTATGGCATGAAAGCTGCAAACGATTTTCTCGCCACACATGGTGCAACCAAAACATGGCAGGATGACTGTGGACAGAACTATTCGGAATTTACAGATAATGACACCACCTATAAGGTATGGCTGGAAGACTCCGCCTCCGCAGAATGCCGGTTGAAACTGGTTGAAGAAAAGAAGCTTGCCGGTGCATCCTTCTGGAAACTCGGATTTGAAACGAGTGATATCTGGGATACCGTTACCAGGTATATCCACTGACTTACCTGCATATATATAGGAATAAATAATTCCATAAAGCAGGTTCTATGAAAAAGAAATTTGAAATTCTTATGGTTGCCTGTCTGTTTATAAGTGCTTTCTTACTTGCGCGTGCATCAGCTGCACTGACATCTTCCAGACATGCGGCTTCCTCCAAAACCTGTATCGTTCTTGATGCCGGACATGGAGGAAGCGATCCTGGAAAAGTTGGCTGTAACGATGCTCTGGAAAAAGACATCAACCTGTCTATTGTGCTAAAACTCAAAACCCTGTTTGAAAACAAAGGATATAAGGTTGTACTCACGCGAAGTGATGATACCGTTCCTGCAGATGAAAACTCGCGCAGTGTAAAAGTAGAAGATCTGCGAAACCGCGTAAAACTGATCACAGATACCAATCCGGTTATGACCATCAGCATCCATCAGAACAGTTTTCCGGATGCCTCAGTCTCCGGTCCACAGGTGTTTTACTTCGAACAGTCTGCGGAAAGTTCTGCAATTGCCTCAGTCATGCAGGATACCCTAAACAACAGCCTTAATCCGCCAAAACCAAGGGTCTGTAAATCCAACAACGACTACTACATATTAAAAAAAACACCCACACCGATCATAATTGTCGAATGTGGGTTTCTGAGCAATGAAACGGAAGCAGCTCTGCTGGTCACAGATGCCTATCAGGAAAAACTGGTCCGCGCCGTTTACCTCGGTGCCATAACCTATCTGGAAAGCGGAAAAGACGTACCGGATACTGCCACCTAATCCGTTTCTTTACGAAACGATATACTAGTTACACTTGATCTCAAACTCTTTATCCTGTGCAAACTGTGCACTGTTGTAAAGAATCAGTATATCGGTAGGTGAAAACATTTCCAAAAGCCGGTCTCCGCTTACATTCAGCTGGCGAAGATCCACAACGACAAGTTTTTCATAATCTTCTGCCAGAAAAGGAAGGATACTGTTCGCAAAAGAATCCTTGATCAAAAGCAGCGTTTTTCCGTTCTTTATTCCCCCGGTAATCTCAAGCACTGCCTGATTCCCACCGGTAAAAACGCTGTACTGGTCTGCTGTTTTCAGGAAGGAAACATCATACAGTGTCTTTGTCTTCTTTTCTCCCATATTATAAACAACACGCAGTTTATCCTCCGGCTCATAAATCTCAATTTTGTCTGCCTGTCTGGCATAATTTATTTTTGCATAGGTTGTTCCATAGAAATCTTTACTGATGCAACGGAACTTCTTTTTCCCCTGTGCCCTCTGAAGATCTCCACCAACCGCCTTTGTGTATTGTTCATAAGCATACCATGCTCCCAGCGTCGTCCAGTGATGGTCTGTCCGGTAATAGATTTCTTCCTCTTTATGTGCATCCAGTACGGGCTCCACGGAAATCAGTACATCCTCTTTTTCCAATTTCTGCTGCAATGCATCATAAAACTTCTGCTCCTTATAATGAGGGGCAAATGCCGGAAGTTTTTCCCGGAGTACCCACGACTTTGTCGGCACCATCATCACATGGACATCCGCGTTCTGTTTTGCTTTTCCGACAAACTTCTCCAGAGCCTGCAGATTTTTGGAAATCTGCTGCGGATCAAACTCTTTTTCTGTATAGTGTTCCAAAAGGTAATGGTTCTTTCCGATGTAAACATTGTGAATTTCATTTTTGCCCATAAACAATTCCATGTCTGTCTGGAACGAAACCCAATGATCCCTTCCGGGAAATTGATCCCGCAGATACGATTCATATTTTTTCTGGAATCTTCCATCCAGAACTTTCGTTATACTTATTTCCGGGCGTGTCTGAAGTTCTCTTTTTTCAACCGGAGAATAGGTTCTCTGATGCGACAGTGCTTCTTTTCCTGCCAGACCGAGGAGAAGCACCATAAAAATCACACCCGGCAGCCGTTTGAATATCCGTATCATAATTTTCTCTATTTGTACAGTTTACTGATGGCTTTTACGGCCTTTTCATTCTGCTTTTTATATGCAGCAATCACTTTGTCCTCGGACTGTTCCTCCTGCTTGTTGCTGATTGTTCCAAGCATGATAAAGCATACATAGTTTCCTTTTACATAAACTTTGGAAGCCTGAATCTTTAACTGGTTCATCGGGTACTGACAGGTATCCTGTATCAGTTCCTCCCTGTATTTTTTTAATGCCGACCGGATTTTCTTTTTGGAAGCTGCATTCTTTGCTTTTACAATAACCAGTGTGTCTGCATTTGCACTGATCATCGGCACCTCCGCAATTGCAGCACTGTACCATTTGGAAGAAATTCCGTAGCGTTCCTTCAATTCTTTCTTTGATACTTTTTCACTTGGGATATAATCATCCCCATACGCTTTCTTTACAGCATTGTATACTTTTTGTATGGATGGGGTTTTCTTCCCTTTCTGCGTGGATGCTTCTACCGTCACCGGTGCTTCCCATGCATTTTCCGGTGCATATATTCCTGTCACACAGGCAAGCACCAGTATCATTGCCACAATTTTCTTTTTCATTCGCCATTCTCCTTCCAGATCCTGTATATTTTCATTCTTATCGTGAAACCACCTGTAATCTGGTTTCCGCACTATCCTACTACAGATCTTTTGTTTTTGTCAAAAGGGATTTTATGGAATTAATAAAAACTTCCGCTGTATGATACAACCGCGTTGTCTGTACCTGATTGGAACGGTCTTCCTCCAGTTCTCCCTGCTCTTTCATTTCACTTTCCCTCCGGATTCCGGACATCTCAAACTGCGACAAAGAAAGATCCGGTGTATATGCAACATGGATATCTGCCGGTTCCTGCATGGCATCCTGCATCTCCTGCAGGTGTTCTTCGATCTGTTTTGCGGTCTCTTCCTCGCTTGTCACAATTGTTCCAGAAATACGGTCTGATTTTACCTGAAAAGATGCCGTGATCTTTCCTGCCTTTTCTCCATCCAGAAAAATATCCACAAGACCCTTTTTCTTTTTTCCTCTTACGATTTTTAAAGAAACCCCGGTGACAGAATCTCCTGTCTGCATCGGAATCACATAACATTCTTCCTGCGATTGTTTCGCACCAATCTGAAACTGTGCGGTCATCTGGCGCATTTCCCGGATATCAATCGTGCGGACATCCGGATCTTCTACGATCATCGTATCCATCACATGCTCTGCCACATCCGCAAGCGTCTCCATGGCATCTGCAAGATCCGAAGGATTCTCAAGGGCTTTTGAAAACTGTTCAAGTACCTGCTCTTTCATCTCTGCAATCTCTGTCATGGAATCTTTGGAAACATGATCTTGCTGAAACAACCGCTCCATCATCCGGTTTGGTTTGCGCAGCATTTCCGATGCTGCCATGACATTTATCATACTGTTTGGAATATCATACCGCTCCAGATAGGTATATACGTCTTCCGGTGTTTCTGCAAGCTGCTGATACTGCGCAAGCTGTTCCTGCCGATAGCTTTTTTCCGCTTCCTGTTCCCCAACGGATTCATCCATCTGCCGGAGTGCCTCTGCCAGTTGTTCCGGAGACATATTCTGCCACTTTTCTTCTCCCAGACGGGAAAGTTTTTCCGGTGAAATATGTTCCATCACATCGCGCAGACAATTCTGCTGGAACGCAGCCGAGATCTGCTCGTCAATTTTCGAACCTTCTGCTGTGCTGTCAACTCCGTCAAAGTCATCGTCCACCTGATAATCCAGACCACTCTTTTTTTCTGAACGCACAGCACGCAAAAGGTTTCGCATCGTCACGTCCGATCCCTGATTCATCAGAAATCCAAGTGCTGCCCCATCTCCTTTTTCCACCTGTGCGATCAGACGGTAAATGCCGATATAACTGCTGCGCTCTTCCTCAGAAATCTCATGATTCTGCTCCAGTTTCCACAGATATTTGCTGAACCGTTCCTGCTCCTGTGTTCCATTCTCCTGCTGAATCTCCTGTGCCACCTGATTCAGCTGCTCCATAGTCATATCCAGTGGATTTTCCCCACGGCGGATCATTTCCAACGTTACTGCCGGTTTCATATTAGAAAACGCACGCTGCATCTGCTCATCCAGTGCTTTTACTTCCATAATATTTTCTGGTGTAATTTCGGTATTGTTATATGCCAGTATCCGCACTGCACGGCGGTTTGTTTCACTTGTATCCAGCTGCAGATCCTGTAAAATATCGTCCACATTGGAAAATGCCTTTGTTATGGAATCCCCCATGTCACTGCGCGGAGCAGTCATCAGTGTTTCATAACTTTCATTTGCCTGTGCAAATGCGCGCTGCATCTGCGCTCCGGCATCATGAATCTCCTGAACGGAATCATCCGCATCCACCTGCCCGATTACATATGCCGGCTGCTGTTTCAGTTCGGCAAACACATCCATGGTTTCTGCCATAAGATCCACATTTTTTTCACTTGGCTCAACTCCGGCACCGGCAAGCAGGTCTTTATAGTATTCTCTCTCCTGAGATTTTAAATCCTCGACCAGATCTGCCAGCGGTGTCAGATCCATCTCTACGCCTGCTTTTTCCATCGCCACGGATGCCTCACTGGTCATTACCAGACGTGCTTCCTCCATCTGTCTGCGTGCAGTAATCATGGAAGCATCTGACGGACGTTTTCCTGCCGCAATTGCCTTCGCCATGGAATCCACGATCTGATTCCAGTCTATATGATCGGTCTGCAGATCGTCCGATAATCCCTGCAGATCTGTCAGATACTGCAGATTTTCCGGTGTAAGGGGAATCTGGTTTGCCACCAGCCACTTGCTGTTGTCCACCGCATGTTCGTCATCGGAAAGGCCTGCTTCTGCAATAATCTCACGAATCTGCGGCATCAGGGACTCAAAATCAATTCCGCTCTGCTCCGGCTCCACAATATTTTCTGCGCTGCTGCTGTAATTGGACAGATACAGATTGCGGATGGTCGGCTCCATATCATTTTTCAGAAGATAACTCATCGCCTGTTTCGTGATCTCCGGAATCGAGGCAGCCTGTGCCAGTGCCTCCGCACTGTCCTGCACATTTTCCTCCGTCGCCGGCAGGTCGTTTGCCACAAGAGAGTCCATGATCTGCTGCGTCACAACCGGACTTCCGGTGATCTCCTCTAACTGTTCCTTTGTGAGTGTTCCACCCATGGAAGACACATCCACTCCGGCTTTTGCCAGTGCCGCTTTAATCTTGTCTGTCACGGTAATAATGGTATGGCTGTCTGCATCGGAAATGGAAAATCCGTCCTCTTCCATCTTCTTTAAATCTTCTGTGGAAGTGGTATTTGCCACTACAGCGATTTCGTTGCTGCGCGCCTGTCCCGAAGAAATCTCCTGCCCTGCAATTTTTTCCGCTACTGTCTTTTCTTCCTGCCCCTGCTTTGCCGGGTTGGAATACGTTGCCATATCGATATTTCCAGCCTCGGACACCGCAGTTTTCTGCTGCACATAGGCTTCCTGTCCGCCAAAAGCTGCAACCGCTCCGGCATCCGGCATATTTGCCTGATAAGCCGCAATTGCCCTCTTACTGTTATCACGTTTTGCATTCCGCGTTACATCTTCCCATATATTTTTCTGCTCAACCTGCATGTATTGCCTCCGTACCATTACATTTTACGCTATAACATGTATCGGCAGGTTATCCCGGAAGCTAAAGGGGAAGATCCATATAAAAAGATCCGGAGTTTTCACCAGATCTTTTTTCCTGATTTACGATTGTTTCATTGCCTCTTCATATTCTGCTAATGTATATTTGATAAGAATTTTTTCTTTTGGCACGCCAAGTTCGACCATGTTTCGAATGGATGATATGCGCTCTTCACGCCGGCCTGTTTCCCGACCTTCACGCAATCCTGTTTCCCGATGCTCTTCCCATGCTTTACACAAATCTACCACCTCTTTCTCATCCTCACATGCTATTTCAATCCCGGTAAAAAGACAGATCGCCGCCACAGTTTCTGAATCCAGCCGGGAAAACTTTTCCGGATATTTGCCAAGCAGTTCCTGCACTTCCTGCTCACTTTCGGATGCCCGGATAAACTGCAGCAACTGTCCAACTTCTGTCCGGAATACGGAAAAATCTTCGATTTCCTGTGGAGCCAGCAGATTGATCCGGTAATCCGGTATCCACGGCTTTAATTCTTCATCTAATGTGCCAAACATCTCGTGCAGGCTTCGCGGTCCATCCCATGCTTCTGCTCCAAGATACACCGTAATCGTAATAACCGGAGTCAGGGTGTCATTCCTGTGAAACCCTGACAAAAATTCTGGTTTTGTTCCCCATTTCTTTTCCTTTTTGTGTCGTTTTCCAGCCTCCCTGACCTGTGCCCCATAATTTAACCCGGCATAAACCATGTCCTTTACCGGCATTGCATAATGAATATCGCTTTGCAGCTCTGCCCCAATCAAAACCAGATAGACATTTTGATTTTTCTTGATTATAACACGTTTTAATAAATCTCTCCACTTCTGAAACGAAATTTCTTTTCCATCCATTCCAAGCACCGATAACAACTCCGTTGTGTCAGTTGCTTCAAGTGCTTCTGGCAGGATGACCGTTCTACCTCCAAACAGTACCGCATTACACATATCTGCAAAACGTCTGTTATCGGCAAAATACTCGTTTGCCTTTCGGTCTTTTGCCCCCATACATCTTCTCCTTTGTGATGTCCTGCTATTTAATTTTCTGTTACACTGGGTATATCGGGATGAAACTCCCATGACTGATTCCGGTCATAAAATATACTTTCCTTTTATGACCGGAACCTATGTGATATGATTACCGTATTTTCCTGCTGCTGTCAATCTTTTAGCGTCTTTTATTTTCCAACAAATACAATTTTGTTATCCTGCCAATAGTTAATATCGTATTCCAGTTCAATATGTTTGGAGTCTTTCGGGACTTCAAAATAAACCGTTCCTTCCGTCTGTCTTCCTGCGGATAAGGTTGCGTCAAGACCACTGTCATCCCCGATCCACTGCTGGTCTGCCTTGCTGTTGTCTGCATAACATTCCCAGTCCATCATTGTCGACACATTCTGATCGGTATCCGATGTATTTTCAAACTTAAACTTGAACTGCCAGTATTCGTACCCTTTTTTTGGTGTGATGTATTCATTATCACTCTTATATTTTCCTGCCGAAACAAATGTAATTTTAAAATCTTCTGTTTCTACAACATCGCCCACCTGAAAAACATTGCTTTTGTCCTGAGTTTCTGTATCGTCTGTTTTCTTATTTTCAGAAGATGTCTGCTTGTCATCCGAAGGTGTCTGGCTGACCTTCTGTGGGTTCTTATCCTTATCATCCCCACCCCCGCTGATTGCGGCAATGACAATGATCACAATGACTGCTATCACAATCCATTTTCCAATCCCTCCCTGCTTCTTCCGGCAGTTCGGACACACCTTCGCTTTCTTTGGGATTTCCGATTTGCAGTATTTGCACACTTTTGTTTCCTTTTCTTCTGCCATATTCCTTCCTCCTCGTTTGTAATTAACTGACTCTATTATACCGTATCTGTCTTTCATCCATTCGGTTCTCAACCATAAAAAATAGCTTCCGCATATGATTGGCATCCGTCATATGCCAATCATACCAGAAGCTGTTTTTTTATGGTCTGCCCACAGCAGACATTTTCTATTTATTTTCCCACAATATGCATGACATCCACGCGCAAATAGTTCTCAATTGCATACCCTCCCACGAAAAATACAAGGCTAAGCACCAGTTCCAGAATAATTTTTGCTGCCACAGGCATTCTGGAAAACGGATAGATTTTTTGATTCCATGAGCCGTAATTGGTCAGCACAGCCATCGGAAGCCAGAGATAGATACCCAAAGACAAAGCTTCCAGCAGCATGGTCGCAGTATTTTTATTGCACTCTGCGATACTGCCAATACTGTAAATTCCCCAAAAGGCATATCCCAGACAGGCAGTCACCTTTTTCCATGTTTTTCCTGTGCGGAAACCGGGAAGCGGCAACAAAATCTCTGACAGTTTCTGCTTTCGCTTTTTTGTGGCAAGTGCCCTTCGCATTTCATCTGCGGTCTGAAACCGCTGTTTTGCATCTATTGCCGTTGCTTTTAAAATAATTTTCTGCATATTCTGCGAACCATTGTATAAGCCGTCCCCCGGTAATTTCCCGGTCAGCATTTCATTGCATAGTACCCCTACAGCATATAGGTCTGTCCTTGCATCCGACTGGTGAAATCCAAATTGTTCAGGTGCTGCATATCCAACGGTTCCAAGTACCACGGTATCTTTTCCCTGTTCTTTTTTGACTTCGCGGGCAATTCCAAAATCAATCAGTTTTACAATGCCGTCATCTGAAATCATGATATTCCCGGCAGTAATGTCCCTGTGGACAATGCCAAGCGCATGTACCTGTCCCAGTACTTCCAGAATATCCGCCATATAATCTTTCACACGTTCTTCTGCAAACACGCCATAATATTCCAGATACTGCTGCACGGAAATCCCCGAAATATAGCCGGTAATCAGAATTCCCCTTTCCTCTCCTGCTGCAAAATCGTATATGTTTTCCAGATGCTCATTGCGAATGGCAATCAGCTTTTCATAAACAGGGATTACAGAAGCTGCTACATATTTCTTTACAAAAATTCTTCCGTTATCACGGTTTTTTGCAAGAAAGATATCCTGTTCCCCAAGCGGACAAATCGTTTCATACGTTTCATCCAGATACCCATATTTCATATCCTGATTCATATTTGACAGTTCCTCATAATTCTATATATAATGTCTGTTGTCATTATAGCAAAAAGGACAAACCATGTGATGAAAAAAACCGAAGAATCACTTAAAACGATCCAGTCGTGTAAAAATTATCAGGATTTTATTTCCGAAAGCAGACAGGAACTGATTTCCGTCCGGAAATTAGGGGAAGCCTTTCAGGAAATCCTGACACAGAAAAAACTGAAAAAAAGTGATGTTATCCGCAATTCCGGAATCGACCGTGGATATGCTTATGACATCCTTTCCGATAAAAAACAGCCTTCCCGCGACAAAGTGCTTTTGTTATGCCTGGGAGCCTCTTTCTCTTTTGAGGAAGTACAGACCCTTTTAAAGCAAACCGGCTATCCCATGCTTTACGCACGGATAGCCGGGGATAGTGCCATCATATTTGCATTCCGGCATCATATGTCGCCAATAGATACCAACGAACTGCTGTATGAACTCCAATTTGACCTTCTTTCATAATAAGCAGTTATGTTATATTTTAAACTGTTCTATTATTTTTTCAAGTTCGCTGACAATTTCCCGGTTGTTCTCTGAAATCCGCTGCGCCGCAATCCCTGCTGAACTTTTCGCCATCTTTTTAGATTCTACGTAATTTCCGGACACGTATTCCATCCTATTTCTGTGCAAACGCAAGCAGTTCTTTTCTTACATCTGCCAGATATTTTTGTCCTGCCACAATCCGCGTTCCATCCGCCATGTAAATCAGACTTCCAACTATAGAATCCACGTACACGATATTTATAATATATGATTTATGACAACGAACAAATTGCGGAGGCAATCGTTTCTCCATCTCCCCAAGGGAAACTCTCTCCGCATATGCCATATTTTTCATGGGAGACCTTATTTTATGTCTCATCTTTTATCACATAGCCTATTTCACTATCTTTTACTATATTCTAACACTATCAAAACCACTCCGCAAAATAGTACTATTACAGAACCTATTAGAAATGGCCACAACCCATAATTATTTATAAATCCAATAAAATGATTTGTATCTTCATACATTACCCTGTCAAAGGTTGAAATTGCACTCAATACTATAATTTCCAAAAAACCAAATATTAAAAAAATTGTTCCAAGATATTTTTTCATTCTCATTTTTCTCCTAATTCCTCTCATTATACAGCTTTATCTTTTTCCCATTTATTAACAAATCTATTCCATATAAAAACTCGGCAGAAATTATCCCCATAAAAACAGCATTCCCTAATTTTACATTGCAAAGATTTAAAAATACCGCACAAACTACTCCACCTGCTAATATAACAACACCGATTTTACAATAGTTTCTCTTATAACCTTTCAAGTTTTCATCATGAATGACAGGTTCTGTAAAAATATTAATCAATAACAGGCCTCCAATATAATTCCGAAGCATTAAAAACATCACACACCAAATCAACATTGGGATCAACATTTTAAAATACCATGCACACACAAATATAACCATAAAGGGAATACTCATATTTATTTTCACCATTTTTCTAATATACTGCTTTCATTATATCATATATACATAAAAATGCTGTTCTTCCCTCTCTTTTTGTTCTGTCGTTTAAAGCCAATATTTTGCAGTTCACACCAATTGCACCAATTCTATTGCTTTTTCTATACAAATATACTAGTATGGAATTAAATATATTTTTAAAAAAATATTATGTCGTCAATTAACTATCTATCAGGATACCGAGTCATACACTATTAATGGCACTTTATCAGATACAATTTCTGATATCACGGATTTAATTTTGAGTTTTTCTGCTTAAACAAATGGTTCTATAAAGGATATACACCACAGAATTGGAAGAATGGAGATGATTGAAATGCACCGTATTCCACTTAAAATTGTGACAAGATTATCCGTTATATTTACGGTCATAGGTTTACTTCTTGTGATCATAGGTATTTGCACAGGAACTATGATAGGATTGATAATATTAGGAGCCGGGTTAGTGGAACTTGTTGGAACGATAATTTTTATTGCTGTGTTCAGAAGATGTCCTCATTGTGGTAGTTTTCTTAAAACAGGTTGTAATCGATATTGTCCACATTGTGGTAAATATGTGAACGAGAATGATTATATTTACTTCTAAGCAATGATCCTGTTTTTAAGTTGTACTTGAAAAGACTGCGCTGTGGTTTATGGTGTTGTCCGGGCAGATATGAATATCCGTACAAGACGCGATGTCAAGAAATTTTTAGAAGGACTCTCTACCGGAAGTTCCAGCCTTCTTAAGAATGTAACCGGTGGTTATCATTACCATACAATTGAAGCTGAATCCGAAGAGATTTTAGATGATATTCAAAATGAACTCGCAGAAAAAGGTTTTCTGGCCAAACTGCAGGATTATGAACCTGTAGATTTCTGGGGCGAAGAAGAATCAAATACAAACGTTTAATGCAATCAAGGCGTCAGTCCGGTATTTCCGGAACTGACGCCTTTTAAGCATTGGAAATTGTCAATTCCACTGTTTTGTCTTACATATACTTCTTCACAATATTCTCCATTACTTTCCACTTATGTTCCATATCAGAGACAAGTTTAAACTGTGTCCTTGCCCGGTCCAAATTCTGCCCCGGTCTGTGAATTTTAAAATAAATGTCTCCCTGAATATAATCCATAAGAAACCTCATTCCACATTCATAGGTCATCAGCCTAGCGCCCATCGGAAGCAGCTTTATCTCTTCCTGTGAAAGTTTTCCACCACATCCCTCTATAAAGCCATTCGCACATGCTTCAAAAAGTTCTAAGTTGAACCACACTTTATCCAGATTTTGTTCATCCTCTAATGCTGTACTTGCTCCAATCCGCACCGCATCTCCAAAATCATTCATGGCTGCCCCAGGCATTACAGTGTCCAGGTCAATCACGCATATTCCTTTTTTGGTATCCTTATCCATGAGGACATTATTAATTTTTGTGTCGTTGTGTGTCACACGAAAGCTGATTTTTCCACTTCTCAACAAATCCTGAAAGCAGTCCACAATTTCTTCCCTGTCCAATACAAACTGAATTTCCTCCCGGACTAAATCCGCTCTACCGCACACATCCTCTTCCACTGCCTTTTTAAATCTCTCAAATCTTTCTCTGGTATCATGAAATCCCGGAATTGTCTCATGAAGTGTTTTCGCCGGATAATCCGCTAACATACTTTGAAATCTGCCAAATGCCAGACCGCCCTCATAAAGTATTTCAGGATTATCTATCAAATCATAGCTTACGGTATTTTCAATGAATACATAAGCTCTCCAATACTCACCTTCTGAGTCCACATAATAGGGTTTCCCGTCTTTTGCCGGAATGACATTTAATGTCTCCCGCTCTGGATTTCCACCGTTAGCTGAAATTTTTCTTTTTAAAAATTCAGTGACTCCAACGATATTTTCCATTAATTCAACCGGGTTTTTAAAAATACTCTTGTTCATCTGCTGTAAAATATAATGCCTTTTTACTCCTTGTTCATTTTCAAATGTAACACGGTAAGTATTATTAATATGTCCATTTCCCCATGGAATTTCTTCTTTATATACACCTTCAAAACAGAAATTTGCAGCCACTTCTAATTTTCCGCAGAGCTGTTTTGGATAAAAATTATTCTCTTCCAGCTTTTTCAATGCAGTCATAACCATTGGTTTGTCTTTCCTGTAGGTAACTCCATACCACTTTTCTGTTGTAAGAAGAACTTTTACTTCTGCCTTATTGTTATCTAACAGTCTGCTGACAACTGACGGAAGATAATATTCACATTTCAGTGGATTATGTTGCAGCCCCTCCTGCAGAAAATCACGAAATCCATACTCAACTTCTGACAAAAATCCCTTGCTAAATCCCCATAAATTCATGGAAACAATCGTATCTCCTGCCAATTCCGTATAACTTTTTCCATCATCTTCCGTATATGCGGCATTCTCTCCACGTTTTACAATCGTTGTATGTTCTATTACACTGACAAGTTTTCCAGCACCATCAATCTCACAGACACCTCTTGCCACACTTCCATTCTCCGTCAAAGTATTTTTCAACTGATATCCTACCATTGCATACTGATACTTTTCATTATCTTCATGCACACTCAGATAATCATAAATCTGCTTAAATGCTTCTCTTCCATAATAGTCGTCTGCATTAATCACTGCGAATGGTCCGTCAATCATATCTTTACAGCTTAAAATTGCATGCGCAGTTCCCCATGGCTTTACTCTTCCGGCCGGAACTTCAAATCCCTCTGGCAGATTTTCCAGCTCCTGAAATGCATATCTTACTTTCATAATCTTTTCTATACGATTCCCTATGACATTATGAAAATCTTCCGCATTCTCTCTTTTTATTACAAAAATAACCTCTTCAAATCCTGCAAGATAAGCATCATAAATAGAAAAATCAACAATAATATGTCCATATTCATCTACTGGATCAATCTGTTTCATTCCACCGTAACGGCTTCCCATTCCGGCTGCCATAATTACAAGTACAGGTTTCTTCATATTCTTTATACCTCCTGATTAAACAGCGTACCATTTAATCTCATTTGCCTCTATTTTCAACGCAAAACTGCTTCCATCGCCGCGATAGATAACCGTATTCTGTGGCTCGTAGGTATTATTTACAACACAGAATTTGCCATTTTTTACATATGCATGTACTTCCACATTGAAATTTGTACTAAACCACTGATGTAATAAACTTTCGCCATGTGTACTCCACAAAATGCTTCGATAAAGAATTCTGCTGTTCTCAAAGCTATATGGCAGTCCACTGATATAGACCGAACGGCCCTCGCCAAATTCATGCACAGCCATCTGAACTTCTTTGTCCCTCTGTACCAGAATTTCTGTTCCCTCATACGCAAACATATTCTTCTTGCCCTCTCCGAAGTCAACAGGCTTTGTTGTATCTGCAAGAATAAAGTGATTTTTGTGTTCTTCCCAGTTATACTTATCGTAGTTTAAGGTAAATCCGGTTTCTTTTTCCACACCAATTAAATCGGCAAGCTGCAGATAATGTCCCTGATACTGGTGTCCTGCCGGTTCCCCGACACCGATAAATCCACCGCCCCGGTAGACAAATTCACGAATGGCTGCGGAAATAACTGCATTCTCCCAGACTGCCCCGCCGGTGTGTGCCGTATCCCCGTCCCCGACATTGATAATGACATCAATATCCTTTAATATATCCTTATCCTTTAAAATATCATCAAAGGAAATAAATTTCACATCAAACGGTGCGCCGCTTAACGCCTCGATAATTCCCGCATAACTGTAATTCTGTTTCTGATATAAGGCATGGTGTACCATATGGCAGCCCCAGCTGCGGATTTTGCCCCAGCTGTTTAAAACAGCAACCTTCTTCACACAGTACGGTGTTGCTCCTTTTGCATTCTCATACAGTTCACGGAATTCATTGCACACGCTCTCCACATAGTCCAAAAACTCCGGGAAATCTAATGCAAGCTTTAAATATCCGCCATATCCGATACGGTCGATTGGTTTTCTTAAGATGGCACGGCGTGCTGTCACCCAGTTTTCCTTTGCTTCCTTGACAGGATCTCCGCCCTCATGGAAGGTGTCCGGGAAAAAGTATGGAAGGAATCTTCCTTCTGTATATTTTACACCTTCAATATCAGAGATCAGACGAAGTGTACTTCCGTTTCCAACGCTTCCTACCACTGCGTCAAGACCGATCGTTGCAAACTCTTCCATGAATGGTTCTGTTCCGATCCAGTGATCCCCCAAAAACATCATTGCCTCTTTGCCGCATTCATGTGTGATGTCAACCATCTCTTTTGCAAGCTTTGCAACTTCCCTGCGCTGGAATGCCTGAAAATCCTTATATTCTTTACCAGGTACACGGTACTGATTGTTATAATATCCCTGGTCAATGATATATTCCGGGCGGAATTTATAACCCATTTCTTTTTCAAACTGCTCTAAAATATAAGGGCTTACTGACGCGGAATAACCATACCAGTCCACATATTTTTCCCGCTTTAACTCGTCAAACATCAATGTAAACTGATGGAAAAACGTCGTATAGCGGATGACATTGACATATGGATGCTCTGCACAGAACTTGCGCAGACGCTCCATGGAATATTTATGTGTTTTCGGCTGTCTTACGTCAAACGTAATCTGATGTTCGAAATCTTTCCAGTCATTTGTCACCGCATTGTACATATGTACCGGATCCCAGATAATATATGCCAGAAAGCTTACTGTATATTCATGAAACGGTTCTGCCTCATGAATACAGACGCACCCTGACTCCTCATTATATTCCCACTGTTTGGTCGATACCACCTGACCTGTGGAACGGTCAACAACCTCCCACCATCGTTTCATATCATCTCTTGTATTGACCTGCATTAACTCATCCGAAATCCCCTTCATCAGAGGAATTTGCAGTTCGCTTTCAACAGCCGTATAAAATCCACTCATAATATAACACTGCTGCACCTCATCCGGGTTTGCCTTCGCCCACTCATTATCTTTTCTCGTGGTGTAGTAAGTTGCATAAATCTTTGCCCCGGTCTTTGTCAGCTCTTCCGGGAATTCTGTTCCGTCACAATCGCGGATTGCATCTGCACCCCAGCGTTTCATTAACTCAATTGTCTCTGGAACCACATCCAGATTTGTAGGAATTGTGACACGGCCTGTATTTTTCTCACTCATTTTTCTTCCTCACTCTATTTCATCCATATAATTACTTTCTTTTCTTCTTTTCTGCAAAAGGGCAATTATAAATCCACAATGCCATTAATAAACAGATAATTCCAATAAGCATAATTCCTAAACCTGTCATTTTTCCTGTCATACCCCATCCAAAAACAGACAGGCTTATTCCGGCAATAAAAAGAGCTGCCATTAAAATTATTCTACATTTTGTGTGCTTTTTCCAAAATTCCATTTTAATCTCCCTTCTCATCAACCCTTTAAACCACCAACAGTCATTCCCTGTGTCAGTTTATTCTGAACACATATATATAAAATTAATGTAGGAAGCATTACTATTACAAGTCCTGCATACATAATTCCATACTGTGCTGCTGACTGCTGTGCCTGCATCAGATTTAATAATCCTACCGGTAACGTTTTCGGTCCCTTTGCCGAACTCATTAGTGTCATGGAAATGATATATTCATTCCAAAAAGAAAGAAAATTAAACAAGATTACTGTAATAATAGATGGTTTTGCCATTGGGAAAATAATTTTCCACATCGTTGTACTATAACCTGCTCCATCAATATATGCCGCCTCTTCATAATCATGTGCCAATGTTGAAAAATACCCTGACAACAGATAAATTGTAAACGGAAGTGCTGTCGCAGCATATACGATTGCAAGTATGACCAGATTATTTAAAAGAAAACTTTTCCCAATTACTGATTTCAGCCAATTGTCTCCATCTCGCAGCATCAGAAAAATTGGAACAACAATATAATTCACGTTAATAAAAAGACCACCCATAAAAGCCGCATTTAAAGATTTGCTTCCTTTAAATTTAAAACGTGACAAACAGTAAGCTGCCGGCAGTGCAACAATTAAAAGAATTACAAGTGCCAAAGCTGTAACCAATACGGAGTTTAACATGTAATCTCCCATTTTTGCTGTATTCCAGGCATCAATAAAGTTCTGAAAATAAAAACCCTTCGGCAAAGTCCACGGATTTCCATAAAACTCTTTATTTTGCTTAATGGATGCCATAAACACCCATGCCACCGGAATAATAATACTGACTGCAAGCATTATTAAAACTAAATAGATAAAAAATTTATACAACCGTTCCGCAGAATTCGGATTATTTTTCTCTCTCATATTTTCTCTCCTTAAAACTCCAGTGGTTCACGCTCTGTAACTTTATTTACAAGTGCAGACAATGCAAACGAGAAAATAAATATTACAACACCTATTGCCATACTGTATCCATATAATCCGGCATCCTTCTGTCCATACATATAGCTTAGTGACACTTCAGAAGCTCCGTTTGGGCCACCTGAAGTCATAGCTTTTACAAAAAGAAATGCCATATTAATAGTAGAAATAATAAAAAATGTTAATGTTGTACGAATATTAGTCCAGATCAACGGAATTGTAATCTGAAAAAACTGAACGAGCCTGCCTGCACCATCTAATCCGGCACTTTCATACAGGCTTTTCGGCACACTCGCCATAGATGCCATGTACATGACCATATAGTAACCAATCGCCTGCCAGATCATTGCAATAATAAGACTGACGATCACAAGCGATTCACCTTTCCACAAAATCGGGTTCTCCATTTTATGAAACAGTCCGATAATACTGTTTAGCATTCCGTTCTCCGGCTTATAAATTGCAGAAAAAATACCTGCAATTACTACAACCGATAAAATATTGGGAATATAAAAAATAATACGGAAAAAATTCTGTCCCCTGATTTTTTCTCTTGACAGAATGCCTGCAAAAACAAGTGCAAATGCAAAGGTAACTATTGTAACAACAACAATAAGTAAAATCATGTTTTGCATGGACCTTATAAAATTAGTATCCGATATTAATGTTTTAAAATTTTTCAGGCCAACAAATGTTTCATTCGGTGAATATGCACCTTTTTCAAATAACGACATCCGGAATACATTTAAGGTAGGCAGTATCATAAACACAAAAAATAAAATTACTGCTGGTGCTATGCATACCGCCAAAAAACCGCTTCGTCCTCTGGCTTTTTTCATACTTTCACGTTCCTTTCAAACAAACCGTACTATTTAAAATTCGGCGGACAAAAATCCTGTCCGCCGACTCATTTTTACCACTATAGCATTAAGGAAAACTAAAAACTCTTATTTCAAATTTGCCCGCATCTGGTCACTTGCCGAAATAATTCCATCAATCCACTCCTGCTCTGTCATATCTCCTGATACCAAAGAGTTTACAGGGTCAAAGAATACAGTACGTACTTCAATACCCGGAATTGCTTCAAATGATGCAAAATTGCCCATGGCTGCCTTTGCTCCATTATCATAGATAGAATAAAACATGACATTATCACCTTCTAATTTATCTGCAATTCCTAATACCGGCTGAATAGCTCCTGCTTTTGCAAAAATTTCACATGCTTTATCACTGTATAAATATGAGATAAATAATTTTGCTGCATCCTGATGTTCTGCACCAGAAGGAATCCATGCCTGCTCAAACCATGTATAACTATAACTGTCTCCTCCCTCTTTTACCGCTGGAAGAGCTGTCATGCCCCACTTAAATCCATCTGCACGAGGAGCATCTGCCATTTCACCGACAATCCAGGTTCCATTTGGCATAAAAATTGCCTTATTATCAAGTACCAACTGCTGGTTTTGTGTAAAGTCCTGATCATTTGCCTGTGCCGGTGTAATAGGATTTGTGTACTTGGCTAACTTTGCAACAATATCAAAACATGTCTGTGCTTCCGGTGTTTCCCAGATACCTTCTTCATAATTTGTAGCCTTATCAAAGAATTCAGATCCGCCTGCGGCATACATTAATGCATAGAAAAATGCATCAAAATATCCTGTTGTCGGATATGTAAATAAATAAATTCCCTCTTCTTTTGCTTTATCTCCAAGTTCCCACATTTCATCCCAGGTTGTTGGAACATCCCATCCTTTTTCTTCTAAAAGACCTGCATTATAAAACAGACCACATGGGGAATAAAACATTGGTGCAAGATATGTCTTTCCATCACCATAAGGATTCGTCAATGATGTATCTGTAAATCCTCCTGCAATCTTCTCTGAAACAAGTTTATCTTCTCCCGGAACTTTCATAGATAAGACATCTGTAATGTCAGTAATCATATTTCCCTTAATAAACTGTTCCGTTAACGCAGCTTCACGTCCCGTTGCCAGATGAATAACATCCGGGTATTCGCCTCCCTGCATGGATGGTCCTATTACATCCTCCAATTTTTTATCTGTTGTAAGTTCTACCTGAATTCCGGTTTCTTCTGTAAATGCATCTGTCACTTCCTGCCACATTTGCGAACCATAACCTGTCTCAATCGCAGCTACACTGATTGTTGTTCCAGCATAAGCTGCATATGGATCATCTGATGTTGTCTGTCCAGTTTCTTCTGTCTTGCTGTTATCTGACGCAGAATTCTCCGTTCCTGAATCTGTACCGCACCCTGCAAATAAAGATGCTACCATTACCATACTCATCATTGTACATAAAATTTTTTTCTTCATAGTAACCTCCCATTTTTGTTATTTTTTACTATAAGTTCTTATGTTTCCTTCCCTACATTTGTTATTATATAGTACGCCATCTCTTTTTCCTATCCATATATTGCTCTATATTTTATAATTCTTGCTTTATTTTAAAAATCTTGTTATTTTGTTTTTTTTATTGTATACTAAGTACAACATCGTTCCATTTTGACCAGGAAATCATTGCAATTATAACATGAAAGGACTGTATTTTCCATGAGCAACCGCAAATTTAATCTGGATAATGAGGTACAGCCGGAAATCCATTTCCGCCTGCTTTCCATATCAGCATCCAAATTTGAAAATGACTGGACTTCGTTTCCCCACAGCCATCATTTTACGGAAATCTTCTTTATTAAAGACGGCACCGGACGCATGCTGATTGAAAATGAATCTCTTCCGGTCTCCTCAAACAGCCTTGTCGTGATCGGTGCACAGGTAACACACACAGAGTTTTCCGATCCGGAAAATCCACTGGATTATTATGTGCTCGGGGTGGAAGGATTAAAACTGAATACTGACAAAGAACCGGAATACATTCATGTCCCGGCTTTTGCAAACTCGCCTTTTATCCGCCAGTGTTTTGAAAATATCCTGCGGGAAATGCATAACAAACAGGACCGCTACGCAGAGATCTGCCAGCATTATCTGGATATTTTAATTTTATATTTCTGCCGGAAAGACCATGTATCCTATGAAGTGGTGGATGCGCAGAACAGCAGCCGCGAATGCCACAAGGTAAAACGCTTTATCGAGCACAATTACCAGAGCATGATCTCTCTGGATTCGCTTGCCGAAAACTGCAGTCTCTCAAAATATTACCTTTCACACCGTTTTGCAGAGCTGTACGGGAAATCTCCCATCGCTTACCTGAACGAAGTTCGGCTGGCGTCTGCGCGTGACCTGCTGCTCACAACCAATCACAGCATCGAAGAGATTGCCGGATGTATCGGGTTTTCCTCTACCAGCTATTTTTCGCAGTCCTTCCAGAAAAAATTTCATGAATCGCCACAGCAGTTCCGCAAATCCCACCGTGTCAGGACATGACCATGTTTCATTTTTTACATAAAAAAATAATTTTCTAAAAATTTCCCCGAAAGAATATCATATCTTTCGGGGAAAGGAAATGGATTTTTATTCTTCCGTTTCTGGAATCCTGGTGGTACATATATCAGATTATTCAGGGAAACTATGCCTATCAGCCGGATTGGAAAGAGAATTTACAATGTTTTGGACTAACCATCGTGCATATTCTGATCACATGTATTATCTATGGCATTATGGGTATGTTTTGTTGTGCAACATCCTTTTATTTCCGCAACCGAAAAACGGTATATTTTGTAAGTATATTTTTCTGGCTGATTGAAATTTTAAAACCTGGCTCCCTGCTTCGCACCAACTCTATTGCTTTTTTATGCAAATATGCTATTGTAAAATTAAATATATATTCTGGAAAATATTATGTTGCCAATTAACTATTTACACGAAAGGAAAACCATGATTAAGAGTAAAAAAAATACTATAGGAATTGTGAAAGATACAATTTGTAAAATCGCCCTGAAAAAAGCAAATACAAACTGTCTTAGCCTTATGTATGAACCCCCAAAACCAAAGTGCACTTGGTATCAACCTCAAGATCAACATTATTTACATTCAAATAAGAAAGGTGGAAATTGATTATAAAAAAATATTAAGTATAATTTTAGTTATGGTATTCATGATTACTTTCAATAACAACGTATATGCTGCAGAATTAGATAATATGCAACATAACGACCAAGCATATGTGTTAAATTCATTTTCAGGAAATAACTTGGAAAGTATTTCAGTGAGATTTTAAAATCACAGAAAATCAAATTGAATTTGAACAGTTTGGAAGAAATTTTTTATTTCCTATACACAAATTAAATATGGATACAAGTGACGGGAAAAACATTCCAGATGCCAATTTTTATACAGGTATATCTTCTGCTATCTTAAAAACAAATATTTTATTTGCCTACAAATACAATTTTATTGTCCTGCCAGAAATTAATATCGTATTCCAGTTCAATATGCTTGGAGCGCCGCATTCTCCTTTGAGGAAACACAAACGCTCTTAAAACAAACCGGATATCCCCACGGAATAAGAGGTTTGCGATGTTCACTATGCTTCCATTCCTTTAAATAATCCATTATTTTTCTATACATCACTGCACCTCCATGAAATGTTTACTTTTGGCATATCAATTATTCATGTAAAAATCAACGTATTTTTCATTTGTTTTTACACTAAATTGCATGAATTATTTCTAAAATTATACATTATTTAACACGATTCCCCGTATTACGATCAAATAATTAAAAAAGAAACCGGGCATCCACGTTGTAAACATGAACTCCCGGTTCCACTTTTTTAGTTAAAATTTAAATACTGCTACTCCGTAAGGCGGCAGCTTATATCCGATCGAATAATCCCGTCCATCGCATGGCTTCTTTTCTGCCTTGTAAGACAGCGGACGCTTCGTATCTTCTGTGTCGCTTCCACCAAACTGTGGATCTGCACTGTTTAATACCAGCTTATAGGTATGTCTGCCCGGCACACCTACCCGATAATCGTCACGCTCTACCGGTGTGAAACTGATCACGAAGAGCAGGTTATTCTTTCCATCCTTACTCTTTCGCACAAAGCTGAAAATACTGCGTTCATAGTCGTTGGCATTCATCCACTCAAATCCTGCCCAGGTCGTATCCTGCTCGTACAGGCATGGATTCTTACGGTACAAATGAAGCAATGCCTTTACCCAATCCTGCATATGTTTGTGTTTCGGATCATCCAGCAGGAACCAGTCCAGTTCGCGCTTCTCGCTCCACTCACGCTCCTGCGCGAATTCCTGTCCCATAAACAGAAGTTTTTTGCCGGAATGTCCCATCATGAATGCATAGCCAGCCATAAGGTTTTTAAACTTATCCCCTTCGAGTCCGGGCATCTTGTTGAGCATGGAGCATTTCAGGTGTACGACCTCATCATGGGATAATACCAGAATGTACTTCTCACTCTCATTGTAACTCATGGCAAAGGTCATCTTGTTGTGATTGTCCTTTCGGAAATACGGGTCAAGCTTCATATAGTCAAGGAAATCATGCATCCAGCCCATGTTCCACTTGTAGCTGAAATTAAGTCCGTCATCCTCTACCGTACCCGTCACTTTCGGCCATGCCGTTGATTCCTCTGCAATCATCACAGAACCCGGATTTCTTCCGAGAATCAGCGTATTGATGTGCTTGAAAAACTCAATGGCTTCCAGATTTTTATTTCCACCATAAATATTCGGAACCCACTGTCCATCTTCCTTCCCGTAATCCAGATACAGCATGGATGCAACTGCATCCACACGAAGTCCGTCTACGTGATAATTCTCAATCCACATCAGCGCACTTCCGATCAGGAAGTTCTTGACCTCATTCTTTCCGTAATCAAAGATTTTGGTTCCCCAGTCCGGATGCTCTCCTTTGCGCGGGTCTGCGTATTCATAGGTTGCAGTACCATCAAACTCTGCCAATCCATGTGCATCTTTTGGGAAATGTGCCGGCACCCAGTCAAGGATCACGCCAATCTTGTTCTTATGGCATTCGTTGACCAGATGTGCAAAATCCTCCGGTGTTCCATAACGGGAAGTCGGTGCATAATACCCCGTTACCTGATATCCCCAGGAACCATCGTATGGATACTCGGAAATTCCCATCAGCTCGATATGGGTATATCCCATGTCTTTCACATAAGGAATCAAGGTCTTTGCCAGATCCCGATAAGAATAAAATCCATCATCCTCACGCCCCGGATGCCGCATCCAGGAACCCGGATGTACCTCATAAATTGCCATCGGCTGCTCATATACTTCCTCTTTGGAAAGTTTTTTTCTGGCATTCATCCATTCCGTATCGGACCAGAGAAAATTGGAAATATCTGTGACAATGGAAGCGGTCTCCGGACGCAGCTGTGCATAGTTTGCATAAGGATCTGCTTTGTACAGCTTTCTTCCATCCTGCGCGATAATCAGGAACTTATACATGCAGCCCAGCTGGACACCCGGTACGAACAGTTCGTATACCCCCATCGTCTCCGGTGTCACACGCTTCATCTCGTGAGAGGTCTCATTCCATCCATTAAATTCCCCAATCACATATACACGATCTGCATGTGGTGCCCAGACATCAAAGCATACACCCTCTTCTCCTTCAATTGTCATTTTGTGAGCACCCATTTTGCGATAAATATCATAATGTGTTGCCTGTCCAAACAGGTAACAATCCATCTCTGTAAAATTACTCATAAATACCCTCCCTGTCTTCTCTTATCTATCTTACTCGAAATCCTTTTCCGTTAGTACAATTCTGTCATCATCCGTATAACGGCTGGCGGTCAGAATACTGATAGCTTTCTTTAACCCTCCATGTGCCTCCCGATGAATTGCTTCATCCACAATGTCTTTCACCTCTGTCAGGGTTGTAGCCTGATCCAGTCTCTGAATATTGCTGATCCGGTTATACAATGCCAGAACCGCCATATCATCAATTTTGTATCCAAGTTCCCTGGAATAAGAACGTGCAAACGTGACCAGCTCATCATTTGTAAAAATCGGAACTGAGATCTGTTCACTGAATTTTTTGGCAAATGTTTCATTCTGCGCAAATAATCTCTTGATGCCCTTGGATGTGTCTTCGAGTATAACGAAAAGACCACTCTCATCTGCGTCCAGCAATCCGGATAACTCCGACACGGTCTTTTTCTCCATATCTCCTGCCTGTTCAATAATCAGGCATCCTCCTGCCACCTTATCCAGCAGCCCGCCGACATTTTTCTGGTTCAATGCTTCCGCATGGATCTTTCCAATCTTTCCATCCAAAACCCCGGTCTCCTGCTGCAGGACTTTGATCATGCTGGTGGCAAGTGTTGTTTTTCCACTTCCCTGTCCGCCTTTAATTACGAGATTCCCCCTCGATGCAGTTTCCTTATTTTTCAGATGGGACGAAGCAACTGTCAACGCTTTGCAGAGCTGATCCTCCATGCCCTTCACCGGCATAAAATACGAAAAAATCGCTTTCTGTTCATCGGTCAGTTCTACAAGCGGGATATTCTGTTTTTCCTCTTTTCCCAGATCCACCGGTGTGTCTACCTGTGGAATATGTACTGTTTTTCCTTTCCAGGAAGAGCGATCTGTTTTTCTTCTTACAAAAGCAAACTCTTCTTCCCTCTCCTGTGCAAGTGTTGGTTTCTGTGGCAGATCCTCGATCGGAACCTCCTCAAAATCCTTTTTCTTTGTTGTATCTGATTCTGTCTTTGTTTCCATTTCTTCTACACCACGATTCTCATTTAAGTTTTTGTCATCTTCTGTCACATCGGATGTCTCTTCTGCCGGTTTCTGTGCGGCAGCTTCAGTCTTCTTTTTCTGCTGGGAACGTACCATTTCTTCTAAAGATACTCCCTCTGGCCAAAGTTCTTCGGCATCTGTATCCCTGGCAGGCTGTTCCTCTTTTTTGTTCTCTTCCTCTTCTTCCTTTCGTTCTTCCGGCTCATTCGTTGCCGGCGGTGTTTCCCTTTCCGGCGTCTGTGGCGGTGTTTCCGTCGTTTCCTCCACAATATCCGCCTTCTCTGCCAGTACCGCATCCAGTTTTGGCAATACTCCTGTCAGGCGGTCCATAATATCGCCTGCCTCCTGCAGTGCACGCGCTTTGGCAGATTCAAGCTTCCGCTTTCTGGCATCTTCTAATGCAGCTTCCGCAGCCTTGCGCATTTTCTCCCACTCACTCAGCACTTCCTCGATTGTCATCTGGCCTGTGATCTGATGCTCAATCATATTTTTCTCATTTGTCATCATGCTCATCTGACCATCGGAGTCTTCTCCCAACAACTCTTTGAAATTTGTCCTGAGGGAACCATCAATTTCCTCATCTGTCTCAATGTGCCGTGTATTCTGTTCCGGCTGTGCCTCAGGCTTTTCTTCCTCCATCTGCATTTTCAGATAAGGGACATCTTCCACCATACGATTGATATTGTCCAGCGTATCCGTGACCGTCTCTTTTTCGGTTGCATCCATGATCTGCTGCATACCCTTTGCAATTTCCGCCTGAAGATTGACGGTATTAAACCGTTCTGTGTTTACTTCTACTTTTGGAATTGCGACCGGATCATGCACAATCTCCCCGGCACGCGCCATCTCATCCACATCAATGTGTGTCAAACCTGCTCTGTCATCTTTTGCCTGACAAAACGACCGATACTTTTCTTCCTGTGTTTTTGTCAATGGCTGATACAGCATTTTCAGTTCCAATGCACGCTCTACATATGGCCCGTCTCCAAACCAGAGAACCAGCTCATCACATGCATCAATACACTTCTCACTCATCCCTGCTTTGTGATACAGATAAGCAAGCTCATATGCCCACTCTTCCGTATATTCCTGCTCCTTGAGTTCTTCAAGAATCGGTATCAGTTCTTCATAAGAAGCCCCCTGTGCCTTCTGTATATCATAGCGAAGTACATATTTAAGGGTGTCATGAGGCGCAATCTCCACAAACTCATCGTAATAATCCTGTGCCGCCTGAAAATCTTTCATCTTGACCGCCACTTCCGCAAGACGGTAAATAATCATTCTTCCGATCGGCGAGCGGTCATATGCCATCAGCAAAACTTCCCGGCTCTCCTCATAACGCTGTACTTTTTCGTACACTTCCCCAGCTTTTACCAGACCATTTACATTTTTAACCTTATTCCAATTGATAGTATCTGCAATATCTGCTGCCTCATCGTATTTCTCTTCCGCATAACGGGATTTCATCTGATCAAGCTTCAGATTATATTCGTATTTGTCCAATTGTTATCTCCTTAAAATATCCCCAAACAGGTCTATCTGTCTATTTTCAAGTATACCATAGGCGGCAATTAGTGTCAAAAAATAATCCGAAAAAAAGAGCTGCACACAAACGCGTACAGCCCTTGAAATTACTGGTTTTTCTTTGTTTCGTCTTTCTTTCCGGAATCTTTTAAAGTTCTCTTTTTCTTTTGTTTTTCCCCGTAATATATGATCGCACCGGTTGCCTCATCTACACCGGCTGCCTCCACATATGCCTCCGTTACGGTTGTAAGGTTTTTCTTCCGTATGCTGTGGTTTACCAGTCTGCGGATAATATAGTAAATCATCGCAAACACCGGAACCCCAAGCAGCATTCCCAGAAATCCAAACAGTCCGCCTCCGATCAGGATCGAAAACATTACCCAGAACGCGGATAATCCGGTGGAATCACCTAAAATCTTCGGTCCGATAATATTTCCATCCACCTGCTGCAGAACGATAATAAATATCAGCAGATACAACGCATGCAGCGGACTCTGGATCACCACCAGAAGAAGTGTCGGAATCGCACCGATAAACGGTCCAAACACCGGAATGACATTGGTTACTCCAATGATAACCGCAACCAGTATCGTATCTGGGATATGCAGAATCAGACATCCAAAATAACAGATCACACCGATGATGGCAGAATCTATAATCTTTCCAATGATGAAACCACCAAATACTTCATCTGCCTTGTGGAAAACTTCGATAATAATGTTTCCATGTTTCGATTTAAAGATCGCATACACAATCTTTTTGCTCTGTCCCACCAGGCTCTCTTTAATGGATAAGACATAAACAACGACAATGATCCCAATGATGAAGTTTAATATGGATTTGACCATCGTGATTACGCCGGAAGTAATCTGCAGCAGATATTGCTGCATCTGTGGCAGCAGATCCTTCGTTGCCCAGTTTTCCACCTGATCCGTCAGTTTTGTCAGCATATCACTGATGGTATCTGTCACTCCATAGGCTCCGAGTTTTCCACTTTTCACCATATGGATCAGGCTCTCCACATTACCAGGCAGTGCTTCCACCAGCCCGGTAACACTTGATACCACCGAAGGAACAATTGCCGCAATCAAAAGTACCAGAATCACCAGAAGAAACAGGATTGCCCCGGCAATGGACAATCCACGTGCCACTTTAGCCGCTGATTTTTCTGATTTCATTTTCTTTTTCAGAAACGGCAGCCAGTGCCGCTCCTGAAATTTCATAACCGGGTTAAGCAGATAAGCAAGTCCCAGTCCGATAATAATCGGCTGCAATGCACCTGTAATCAGATGCCAGGTATCTGCAACCCCCTTGTACCGGAGCACCAGGAAGAAAAATACGGTACAACAGGCAAAGGTGAGAAATACCATCAATCCGATTTTAATCAGAAGAACCGTCTGACGCATGCCATCCTCACTCTGTTTGATCTGTTCCATCTGTTTTTGTTTTTCCACGTCTGTCATACAAGATCTCCTATCCGCGGTAATAATTGATCAGGCAGCCTTTAAGAATAATATCTTTCTCATCCGGTGTCAGTTCTCCCATACGCAGGGTAAATGGCTTTAAGGCACCATCCTTTACCACATATGCCTCAAATTCTGTCTTTCCGTCTGCGATCGCCTCACGGATCTTTGGAACAAACAGGTAATCCAGATTGTGGAACGGAAGCTCTCCCTGATCAATAACAAACGGAATCATACCCCAGTTAATCAGGTTGGAACGGTATCTCTTGGTCGCATATTCATTTGCAATGTTAGCCCATCCGCCAAGTACCTTCTGGCAGGAAGCCGCCTGCTCACGCGCAGAACCGTCTCCCGGTTTTACTGCAAAAATCGTACTTCCAAAACCAACGTTTGAGCGGTTGACATCGGAGAACGTTGCACGGATGGTATCCATAACCGGATGAATCTCCGGAAGTGCATCTCCCGGACAGGTATCTGCCTCAACAGCCTTCTGTGCCTTCTGTACTTCCTTGGCACGTCCAACATATTCCGGATCCTTTCTGGAAAGTGCAAACTCTGCCAGTCCCAGTGGGTTGGAACGGAAAGAGGATGTCTCTCCAGAAGGAATCAGCTCGTCCGTTGTGGTCACCGGATCGTGAATCTCGGAAACAACTTTCAGCACAAGATTCTCCGGAAGCGGGCTCATAGCCGGCCAGTCCTTGATATTTGGTCCAAACTGGATCTCTACGTCCGGATCTGCCACACCCTTGCTGTCAAATACACGGTTTTCATAAATGGTCTTATCAAAGAAGTATTTCGGCTTGCTGTAGTTTACATCAATATCGGTAGCTGCGGTAAGGAATCCCTTATTTGCAGCGGTTGCAGCGATAGAACGCGCATCCATCAGTGCTACGGAAGCAACCTGTCCGTTCTGTACCTTAGATCCCTCACGATTCGGGAAGTTACGTGTAGAATGACGGATAGAAAATGCATTATTTGCAGGTGTATCTCCGGCACCAAAGCACGGTCCGCAGAATGCAGTCTTGACAATGGCACCTGTCTCTAACAGATTGGCAACAGCACCGTTCTTAACCAGTTCCATATAAATCGGAGTAGACGCTGGGTATACGCTCAACGTAAACTCGTCCGCTCCAATGGAAGAACCCTTTAAGATATCTGCTGCATCGCAGATATTTTCAAATCCACCACCAGCACATCCGGCAATGATACCCTGATCTACATACAGTCTTCCGTTCTTTACTTTGCTCTTTAAGTCAAGGTCTACTTTTCCATCAAAGCTTACCTGTGCACGCTTCTCACAGTCATCGAGAATATCCATCAGGTTTGCATTTAATTCCTCGATCGTGTATGTATTGCTTGGATGGAACGGCATGGCGATCATTGGCTTAATCTCGCTTAAATCAAGTTCGATAAAGCTGTCATAGTATGCAGTTTCTCCCGGATTCAGTTCCTCGAAATCTCCGGTTCTTCCGTGAATCTCATAGAATTCCTTCACCTGGTCATCGGTTCTCCAGATGGAAGACAGACAGGTTGTTTCTGTTGTCATAACATCGACACCGATACGGTAATCAACACTCAGATTGGATACGCCCGGTCCGACAAACTCCATCACTTTATTCTTTACAAATCCGTTGGCAAATACTTCACCGATAATGGCAAGCGCGATATCCTGCGGTCCGACACCCTTCTGCGGGGTACCTGTCAGGTAAATGCCGACAACTCCCGGCATATCAATATCGTAGGTTTTATTCAAAAGCTGCTTTACAAGCTCCGGACCACCTTCTCCAATTGCCATGGTTCCCAGTGCCCCGTAACGGGTATGGGAGTCTGATCCAAGGATCATCTTTCCGCCGCCTGCAAGCATTTCTCTTGCAAACTGGTGAATAACTGCCTGATGAGGAGGAACATAGATTCCACCGTATTTCTTTGCACATGTCAGTCCAAACATATGGTCATCTTCGTTGATGGTTCCACCGACTGCACACAGACTGTTGTGACAGTTGGTGAGTACATAAGGAATCGGGAACTTCTCAAGACCTGATGCCCTGGCGGTCTGGATGATGCCGACAAATGTAATATCGTGGGAAGTCAGCTTATCAAATTTGATCTGCAGTTTTTCCATGTTGCCGGATGTATTGTGACTCTTTAAAATTCCGTATGCAATGGTTTGTTTCTTTGCATCTTCCGGTGTAACAGTCTTTCCTGTCTTTGCATTGACAGCAGATGCCGCTTCCGGTGAATTAATGACAACATCCCTGCCGTTGACCAGGTATGCGCCGTTCTCATATAACTTCATAGTTTCCTCCTTGTTTTCGAAATCATGGTTAATGGTAATTATATAATAAAATGTATTTTTATGCAACGACTGCAAACGTAATGGATGCCGCAAACAGATCGCCATCTACCAGGATTGCAAACTCACCGCCCATCAGCTGTGTAAGATTCTTTGCAATGGACAGTCCAAGACCGCTTCCCTCTGTCGTGCGGGATTCCTCTCCCCTCACAAAACGCTCCGTCAGGTCTTTCCTCGCCGCTCCCTGTTCCGGCAGCGGATTTTTCGAAATATTTTTGATACGGAAAACCGCATGGTTCTCCTCTACTTCCAGATCTACATAAACCCGGGTATTTTCGAGTGCATATTTTGCCGCATTGGTATACAGATTTTCAATTGCACGGTAGAGCTGCCGTCCGTCTGCCCGGATCATCACCGAATTGTGCGGCAGTTTCGTCACAATGGTCAGCCCCCGTGCCTCAAAACGTTCATTGAACTCACCACCCGTCTGGTACAGCAGTTCTACCAGATCGATGGTCTGCATATCCAGCTGGATATTTCCGGAACTGATCTTTGATGCTTCGACCAGATCCTCCGTCAGCTGTTTCAGCCGCTGGGATTTTTCATCCAGAACCCGGATATAATTACGTGCATTTTCGTTTTCCAGGTTTTCACGTTTGAGCAGATCCACATAATTGACAATGGAAGTAAGCGGTGTTTTGATATCATGGGAAACATTCGTGATCAGGTCTGCCTTCATCCGTTCATTCCGGATCCGCTCCTGAATGGCTTCGCTCAGCCCTGCACGGATATTATTCACAGAAGCTGCAATGCCTCTTTCCTGTCCGTGAAACTGTTCCACATCCAGTGTCGTATCCAGTGCCCCTGCCGCAATTTTTTCAATTGCATGCTGGATCTCATATCTTTCGCGCGCCTTACGCGTACACAGTCTGGGATTCTGTCCGGAGATAAACACCCGTCTCAGGAAGCTTCCTGCCTGATAGATCAGACTGTATGTCAGAAGGGTATTGTTTTTGACCCGCCGGACAATGCTCATATAAAACAGCAGGAATACAACATCGACCAGATACCCGACTGTTCCGACCGCTACCATCAGTCCGGACAGTTCAAACTGGATGTCATGGAGATTTCTCCCCAAAAAGAGCACAAGATAAATGAATGCCACAAAAAGTGCCATCTGGATATCCGTATAAATTTTATCAATCCAGGTCAGGTAAATGGTTGCATCCTCCTCTGACCGGCGCCCTGCAACACCTGTCAGATAGGCAAGGAATACAAAGCTTCCGACCATGCCGATCACCATAAACAGGCTGAGAATACCCAGCCCTCCGATATGTCTGCGCAGATTGTATCCGATCCCATAGATTCCGCAAAGCATCATAATCAGAAACATCTGATGCATGACAATGGCTGCGCCCTTTTTTCCGCTGGAGAATTCTTTCATAGACAGCTACGCCCCCGCTTCGATTTTATAGCCGACACCCCAGACCACTTTCAGATACCGCGGTTCTTTCGGATTGATTTCGATTTTTTCCCGGATATGCCGGATGTGGACAGCAACTGTATTGTCAGCGCCAATTGCTTCTTCATTCCAGATTTCCTCATAAATCTGACTGATGGAAAATACTTTTCCTTTATTTTTCATGAGAAGCAGAAGAATGTTGTATTCGATCGGAGTCAGTTTGACCTCTTCCCCATCTACCGTAACTTTTTTTAATTCATCGTTAATAACCAGACCGCCGGCTTCATAAACGGCATCACCGGAAGGAGTGCTCGAAAGTGTGGTATAACGCCGCAGCTGTGACTTCACACGGGCAACCAGTTCCAGCGGATTAAACGGCTTGGTCACATAATCGTCCGCCCCCACGTTCAGCCCCAGAATCTTATCCGCATCTTCTGTCTTGGCAGACAGGATGATAATGGGAATGCTGCTTGTTTTACGTGCCTGGAATGTCGCACGGATTCCATCCAGTTTCGGCATCATCACGTCGATCACCATCAGATCAATTTTCTTTGTGCGAAGCATCTCCAGAGCCTGTTCCCCATCATATGCTTTTACTACCTGGTATCCTTCCTGAATCAGGTAAATCTCAATTGCGTCTACAATTTCCTTGTCATCATCACACACCAGAATCGTCATGCGGATGTCCTCCTATCAGGTTCTTGATCTTGTTCTGAAAGCCGGCGGATTTTTCTTTTTCTTCTGCTGCTTCCTGTTCTTCCTGTTCATCTTTCCACTTAAAATAATCAGCATCCAGATTCACACGCAGTTGTTCTTCCAGCTGCTTTAACTCTTCATCGTCATCTTCTACCGTAACCGGTGCCGGAATCTCCGGCTTCGGCGACAGCTTCTTTGGTTTTTCCACCGGCTTTTCCACTGGCTTTTCTACTGGTTCTTCCGCAAGGTCTTCTACCGGTTCTTCCGGTACGGAAAGTCCCAGCTTATCCAGATATTCCTGGTTAATCTTAATATCGGTCTGCCGGTTTGCGTAAATTGCTTTTTCTTCCCGCTTCTCCTGCTCGTACTCCGGTCTTCCTTCCATCTTTTCCTTCTCAATCTCGCGGTTCCGTTCCTCGATGATCTTTAAGTACTTTTCGGTATCAACCAGATCCTGCAGCTGTCCTTTGAGTTCAGATTTGTTGGTTCTTAATTCCTGTTCTTCTTTTTCCATCTGTTCTTTAATTTCCTGATAGATGGCACCGACCTTTTTGTCCGCCTCCTGCATGATATCCTGCATACGGTTTAACGTTTCATCCATATACATGACAGATGCCGCATAAATGTCCTCTGCCTTACGGCTTGCATCCCAGATGATCTGATCTCCCTTTTTATGGAAATCGCGCTCTGCCTTGTCACGGCTTCGAATGGTCAGTTCGTATTCATCCATAATCTGATAAATACAGGTATTTAATTCTGCCAGCAGATCAATCACCTGCTGCTTATCTATGATAACTTTACTCGGCTCTTTCGGATACGGCTCACTCTTCGACAGCAAAACGTGAAGACTGCGCAGTACCTTTTCCGTATTGTCCTGTGCTCCCATGTGTCCTGATTCCTTCCATAATAGATAATTCCGTACTTTCTATTATAATCAATCCCCCTATAATACGCAATATTTTAGATTCTTAGGTTTTTCTAAATTTTATTACACAAAACTTTATTTTTTACAGACACAAGGTTATAATAATTTTTTGAAAATGAACCTGTTTAATAAAGGATATATACTATGAATATCGTCAAAACTTACGGAAATTATATTAAAAAATATGCCGGCACCCACCCGGCAGTTTCCCACAAAATGATTGACATCGGATTACATCTCGAACAGTTCCGGACTGAACATTTTGCAGAAAAAACAATGCCGAAAGCATATCAGAAGCTGAATACGCTCGGCGTAAAAAATACGCTTCATGCGCTGGAATACCCGGAATCCACGGTCTGGTGCAATCTGTTTGCACCCGTGGAAATTTTCCAGTGCTTCGGACTCAGTGCGCTTTCCATGGAATGTCTTTCCTCGTTTCTCTCAGGATTTACGTGTGAAGACTATTTTATCGACCGCGCAGAAAGCCGTGGAATTGCCTCCACGCTCTGTTCCTATCACAAAGATTTTATCGGTGCCGTAGACTCCGGAATTATTTCACCTGCCAGACTCGGTGTGACAACTTCCATGATTTGTGACGGCAATATTAACACATTCCGCTATGTCAGCCGGCACACGGATCTTGACACTTATGTGATCGATGTGCCGGACAGCTGTTCTCCGGAAGCCGTGGAATATGTGACCATGCAGCTGAAAGAACTGATTCAGAAACTGGAAGCACTGACCGGAAAACGTCTGTCCATGGATGACCTGTCGGAAACACTTGCCCGCGAAAACCAGTCGAAAGCTTATTACAAAGAGTTTTTAAAACTGCAGGCAGAGCGCTATTATCCATCGACACTGACTCTGCAGATGTACATGCTTTTTGCCACCCACTTAAACATCGGAACACCGGAAACCCTTGACCTGTTCCGCAGTTTTGCCGAGGATATCAAACAATATCCGAAATATGACGGCACCCGGATTGTGTGGGTACATCTGCTTCCTTTTTATCAGGAAACACTCAAACACTATTTTAACCTGAACAGAGATTACCAGATCCAGTGTACCGAAATGAACCTGGATTACATGGACGAACTGGATACCACCCACCCACTGGAAGCACTTGCCACTAAAATGCTAAACAATCTCTATAACGGTCCATACGAAAAAAAAGCAAACATGGTCGTAAAACTGGCAAAAGAAATGCATGCCGATGGCGTAATTAACTTCTGCCACTGGGGCTGTAAGCAATCTGCCGGCGGAGTATTCCAGCTGCGCGAAGCGCTCAAGGCGGCGGATATTCCACTGCTCGTTCTGGATGGCGATGCCATGGACCGCCGGAACAGCCATGACGGACAGATCAAAACCCGTCTGGAAGCTTTTCTGGAAATTCTGGATAAAGAGAGGAATTCATCATGTTAGGTTATGTATGTAAATATACCCCCATGGAATTATTTGAAGCCATGGACACGGAAATCACACGTCTGGAACCATCCGTTACGGATTTTAACCACGCGGACACCCTGATGCACGCCAACATCTGTTCCTATACCAAGGCCGTGCTGGAAGATGTGCTGGAACATGACTATGAGGGTGTCATTCTGACTACCTGCTGCGACAGCATCCGGCGTCTGTATGACACATTAAAAAGCCAGTTCCCGGATAAATTTTTCTTTTTGCTGGATATTCCCCGCAAATTTAATGATTTTGCAGTGACGCTCTATGAGCGCCAGCTAAAACAAATGCTCACCGAGTACGAGGCTTTCTCTGGAAAAACACTGGATCTGAAACGTTTTGTTTCCATGATGCAGAACAAAGCGGCTCTGAAAAAACAGGAAAACACCCGCATGTCTGCCAGCGCAGTGTCCGAAAAAGGAAACGGACAGAAACTCAATATCGGAATCATGGGTGCCCGATGCAACAATGAAATCCGTCAGTTGCTTGTCGACCGCGGTGCCAATCTGCTGTTTGATTTAACATGCACCGGACTTGCACGTGATTTTTCCATTACAGAGGATCAGGTCCTGCATTCTTATGCTGCCGCGCTGCTAAACCAGATTCCATGCATGCGCATGTTAAAAGCAGCGAACCGTGAACATTTTCTTGACGGTTTTACCGACCGCCTGGATGGAATTATATATCATACCGTCAAATTCTGTGACTCTTATTCTTACGAGTATGCGGATTTCCGCCAGCGGCTGGATCTGCCGATTCTGCTGGTAGAAACCGATTCCACCAGACAATGTGCCGGACAGGTCCGGACCCGTGTGGAAGCCTTTATGGAAGAATTGAAAGTGAAAAAAGGATTGTCCCTGACCGGGGAAAAACAAATGATAAAAAGAAAGGGTGATACTGTGTATACATTAGGAATTGACAGCGGCTCTACCTCTACAAACGCCGTAATCTTAGACGAAAACAGACAGATCAAAGCATTTTCAGTTGTCCGCACCGGAGCCAAATCTTCCCAGAGTGCAGATGCCGCACTGGCAGACGTTCTGAAAAAGGCCGGACTTGACCGGGAAGATATTTCCCTGATTGTATCCACGGGTTATGGTCGTGTCAGCATTCCATTTGCGGACAAAAATGTAACCGAAATCAGCTGCCACGGAAAAGGTGCGCATCTTCTCTTCCCGAACGTTCACACGATCCTCGATATCGGCGGTCAGGATAGCAAAGCCATCCGGCTGAATGACAATGGAGAAGTTGCCGATTTTGTCATGAATGATAAATGTGCCGCCGGAACCGGCCGCTTTCTGGAAATGATGGCGCGCTCCCTGGAAATCAGTATCGACGAACTTGGCCCGGTATCCCTGCGGTCCAAAGAAAATATTGAAATCAGCAGCATGTGCAGTGTTTTTGCTGAATCGGAAGTTATCTCCCTGATCGCACAGAACAAAGAGATTGCCGATATTGCACATGGAATTCACAAGGCAATTGCCGGGAAAGCAATGTCCCTCCTGAAACGTGTCGGTCTGAATCCGGGATATATGATGACTGGCGGTGTTGCCAAGAATCCGGGTGTCGTCGCCGTGCTGGAGGAGCAGCTTGGAGAAAAACTACATATCTATGAGGAACCAGAGATTGTCGGTGCACTGGGTGCGGCATTGTATGGGCTTGAGGAGATCCTATAAACCAGAAAATAATTTTACAACAACAATCGTGATACGATTTATTTTCCAATCGTATCGCAATTGTTGTTTTTCTGTTACTGTTATAAATCATTTGACTTCTGTCCGAAAATACGATATTCTGCTTTTACTGGGTTTATAAAATTATATACCACAATTACTTATGCGATACATCGCCATTGTACCGCAATCACCACTCATGGAGAGCATTTCGCTCATAAATTTCCATTAGAACCACAATTTCATAGAACTGGTCATAACAGCTCTGTTTTTTATACTTTCTATATTGTAAAAGCAGATGCTTATGATATATACTAAAGGAAAGGTAGGACACTACATGGGGAACACTGACATTTTGACAACTTCGTTGCCAGATGCCGACACAGAAAACACAACAGAACACAGCACGATTTTCGACGATGTATTCCGAACCATTGCGCAAAAAATGCCGCAGCTTCTCATTCCGCTGATCAACGAAGTTTTCCATACTTCTTACAGCGAAGAGGAACAGTTTGAACAATTGCGAAACGAACATTACGAAAAGTACGGAACCGTGATCACGGACTCCATTATCCGGATTGGTGGACATATATACCATCTGGAATGCCAGTCCTCTAAGGACAGGACAATGGTTATCCGGATGTTCGAGTACGACATTTCGATTGCACTTGAACATGCTTCTTTGGGGGAACATGCAATTTGGGAGATTGCGTTTCCTCAATCGTGCGTGCTTTACATCCGCAATCACCGTTCGCTTCCGGATTATCATGAAGCAATTGTAAAGTTTTCAGATGGTCAGAAAGTACGTTACCGCGTTCCGATTTTGCAGGCAAAAAGATACACGGTGGATCGGATTTTTGAAAAACGGCTGCTGATTCTGCTTCCGTATCATATCTTACGGTATGAGCATTTTTTGAAGCACAATGGAACGAATTCGAAAAAAGTGAAGCATCTGCTGGACGATTTCCGGGAGATCAACCGAAGGTTAGAGTACGCGTCCGAAAAAGAACAAAAGTCACATCTTTATATGGACATGATTGTTTTAATTGAGAAAATCGCAGATTATATTATCCCAGAGGATAATGCTATCAGGAAAGGATTGGGTGAGATTATGGGTGGTAAAATTTTGAAGTTACGATCCGAGGAATTACTGGAACAAGGCGAAGCCAGAGGAGAAGCCAGAGGCAGAATCGATGCAATTCAAAATATGATCAAATATAACGTTCCAAAAGAAAAAATTTTACTGGATTACACTTCAGATGAATACGAAGAGGCATTAAATTCTATGCCAGTAAAAGTATAAACACACACCAAAAGGGGCTCCGAAGAGTCCCTTTTGATTTGTAATGACCATATTTACTTTTACTGTAACAGAGAAAGTACACCCTGATTAGACTGATTAGCCTGTGCGAGCATAGACTGTCCAGCCTGTGCAAGAATGTTGTTCTTGCTGTAGTTTACCATCTCTTTTGCCATATCTGTATCACGGATACGAGACTCAGCAGAAGATGTATTCTCGGAAATGTTATCCAGATTGTCGATGGTGTGCTCTAATCTGTTCTGTACAGCACCGAGTGCAGATCTCTGGGAAGAAACCTTAGAGATTGCATCGGAAATAGCATCGATTGCGTAGGTTGCTGCTGTACCAGATTTGTCAGTTACATTCAGACCTTTAATTCCAAGATTCGCTGTATTCATAGTATCAATATCTACTGTAATCTTATTGGTCATATCAGCATCTGCACCTACATGAAGACTAAAGCTTAATGTGTTGGCAACATCAGCTGAACCCAATGTAATTTTAAATACATTCTTGTTTGTATTATCTTGTTCTACTGCCGCTGTACCATTTGTATCTCCAATGCTGTTTGCTGCAAGAAGTTCTGTCTGAACAAGTTTGTAAGCATGATCTGCGGAAATTACACTCTTGTCATTATCATCAACACCATCTGGATTAGCAGCGCCAGTGGCATCTTTATCATCTGTCATAACAGTAAGAGTTGTTGTCCCATCTGATACTTTAGCGCCTGACTTACCTGCTAAAGTTTGTAAATCAGCAAGTACTGCTGCTGTCGTTCCTGTTAGTCCTAAATCAGCCTTAGTCAATTCTGTTGTTCCATCTGATGCATAAATTTTTGTATCACCCACTTTATATTCTTTTCCATTAATAGTATATGATTTTTTTGCTGCATCCGTACCTGCAACAATAAGTGCTTTTGCTTCATCTGCTGTACTTCCAATTGTATAATTTTTTCCACCAATGCTTACACTATCACCAGCAGATAAGGCTTTCATTGTAAATGTAGCAGAATTACCAGACGAAACAAGATCTCCTTTTAATCCTGCATCATGTGCATTCATATTGACCGTCTTCTCACCGTCATCACCCTTTAACAGGTAAATCTCATTGAATTTGGTTGTCTCAGCAACACGGTCGATCTCTGTATTTAACTGATCAATCTCGTCCTGGATAGCCTTACGGTCTGTATCCTTGGAATTTGTACCGTTTGCTGCCTGAACTGCAAGCTCATTCATACGCTGTAACATGCTGTGAACTTCTGTTAAAGCACCTTCAGCGGTCTGTACAGAAGATACACCATCCTGTGCATTAGAAGATGCCTTGTCCAGTCCGCGGATCTGCTTTCTCATCTTCTCGGAAATTGTCAGTCCTGCTGCATCATCTGCTGCACGGTTGATCTTGTAACCGGAAGATAACTTCTCGGTTGACTTAGCCTGTGCTCCGGATGTGATACCAAGCATTCTGTTTGCGTTTGCTGCCTGCATGTTGTGTTGTACTACCATACTCATAATTGAATCCTCCTTGAACTCCCGCTATGCGGGGTATTATGTCTTTTCCTCCGGAAATCCTTTTCCTAAGGTGTTCTTATTGCGTCACTTTGCAGTAACGCGTCACAAGCATCTTTTGATGCTTTGCGACCTTGTATCAAATAAGCGGAGCGTCCCGGGTGTGCCCCACCTATTACCAGAATTTAAAACAGATCAGGAGTTAAATTTATCTTTCAAACTCTCTGCATCTTTCTTTGCCTCTGCCTTCATCCGCTCGTTCCACAGAATCCTCTTAATTTCCTGCTGTGCCTCTCTGGAAATGCCCGGCTCTGCATAATAGGTTTCTCTCCTTCGTGCCGGATTTTCTTCCGTGGTACTTCTGGCAATATTAAGTTCTCTCGGGGCATCAATGAGCAGCCTTGCGTGATTACCCGAACCACCGACATAGACCACACGGATGTCATCCCCGATATTTACGTATTGTCCCTGTTTCAATGAAAGTTTCAGCATTTTTTACCTCCATGCACGCAAAACCTTTTTTGCTACGTTTTGTATCTTTTATATCGTCCGTTCGCTACGGTTTGTTAACCTCTATTTTTTATAATTGCTACAATTTGTTACTTTTTATCTAATTTTTCCATTCTCATTCCTTTAAAAATCGTTTATTTTTGTGCATATTTTACATTTCTATGCAACATTCTGTAACTATATGACTATTTTTTCGCTTCCTACAATAAATTAACTTCTGTTTTATCAATAGCTACTATCTGTAACATTTCATGATATGTGAAAAAATAGACTAATTTTAAGAAAAGGTGGTATTTTATTATGAGTGAAAAAAAACTTCCTCAGAAATTGAAAGAACTGAGAAAGGTAAATAATTACACGCAGGATTATGTAGCCGCGGTACTTGGTATTGTCCGCCAGACATACAGCCATTATGAAACTGGCAGACGGACACCGGATGCCGAAGCATTATATAAACTGGCGGGGCTATACAATATTTCAATTGACGATCTCATGCATCTGACTGTTGATATTGACCGCGAAGTTTCTTACGATGCACCGGTTCCTTCCCAGTCCAGCGAAGACTTATCTGAGTTTCTTGAATTTTTTAATGATCCCGCGAATAAAAAAAAGTACATGTTTCATACGAATCTGGAAAAAGAATTGCTTTTTTATTTTAACAAGATATCCGAAGAGGATAAGAAAGAAATTATTGAATTTACAAAAATTAAGGCCCGCAAGCCTTTATAACAGAAAAATTGCTTCTCCAGATACTGTTTTTCATGGTATCTAAAGAAGCAATTTTTAATACTATGGAAATTACAATTTCACTACATGCACTTTATTCCGGCTTCCGCAAGCCTCTTGTATTCTTTTCCACAAGCTTGCGTGTCACCATCATCTGATGTCCACAGCCAGTGCATTTCAGGCGGAAATCCGCGCCCACGCGCAAAATCTCCCATTCATGGCTGCCACACGGATGTGGCTTTTTTAATTTCACAATATCTCCCACTTCATACTGGTACTGATTCATAGCTGGTCTCCTTCTTTTTCTCCCCTTATAGACAATTGTAAAACCCGCGGCGGCAGGAGCCGGAGTATGTTTTGCAATTGTCTATTATTTTCTCTGGCTAACACTTGATCTGTGAAAAGACATTTCCAAGTCCATCCTGGATAAGAAGATCCGCACGCGCATCCATTGGAGTTGCACTCTTATTAATCAAAACAAGCTTATTTCCCCTGTAATAATCAATCAGGCCGGCTGCCGGATATACGGCAAGCGAAGTTCCTCCCACAATCAGCATATCCGCATGGCTGATATAAAATACCGCATCCTGCAGTGTTTTCTGGTTCAGCCCTTCTTCATAAAGAACTACGTCAGGCTTCACCGGGCCACCACAGACAGGACAGACCGGAACTCCTTCCGAGTGGAGAATATCTTCCGCGCTGACAAACTGTCCACAGCGTTCGCAGTAATTGCGCAATACGCTTCCGTGCAATTCCATGACGTTTTTACTTCCGGCTTTCTGATGCAGACCATCGATATTCTGGGTCACGACCCCTTTCAGTTTTCCTGCTTTTTCCAGCTCTGCCAGCTTGAAATGGGTGATATTTGGCTGCGCATCCAGACAGAGCATTTTGTTCCGGTAAAACCGGTAGAACTCTTCCGGATTCTGCCGGTAAAAACTATGGCTTAAAATAGTCTCCGGCGGATACTTATACTGTTGATTATACAAACCGTCCACACTACGGAAATCCGGGATTCCGCTCTCGGTCGATACCCCTGCTCCACCAAAAAATACAATGTTGCCCGATTCCTCCACCCATTGCAAAAACTGTTCCGTTGCTTCCATTTTTTCTCCTTTCTCCGAAAACAGGGAAAAAAGAGGCTGTCACCGTGTGACAACCCCTGTCTGATTTTCTGTGCTATATGGCAAATTGATATTTTTAATATTCTTATAATAAGGATGCCAGTTGCTACTATACAGCCTCTGTATTATAAAATACATCTTTCTTCATCTCTCCGGCAATTTGCTTTGCATTCTCCAGGTCATCCAGAATCTGGTATGCCGGTGTTGTTGCGTCTTTTAAATTCTCCTGGAGTTCTGCCAGTCTCTGTGCATCCTGTTGCTGCTGCTCACACTGCTGCTGGATATGGTTCGCCTGATTTGCCATCTCATCCATGGAACTTGAAATCTCTTCGCTGACAGCTGCCAGGGAACTGATGGAATCGGAAATCTTTCCCACACTCTTCTGGTTCGCATCATTGATCTCCCATGCAGAATTAATCTTCTCGCTCATATCCCCAAGTGCCTCCACCGCGGTATTTGCACTGTCTGAACTCTTTGCTGATGCTTCTTTGATACGCTCCACGAACTCACTCATGTTGGCTGTCATGTTCTGGGTCTGTTCTGCAAGTTTACGGATCTCTTCCGCAACTACTGCAAATCCTTTTCCGGCTTCTCCTGCGCGGGCTGCCTCGATAGATGCATTCAGCGCCAGCAGATTGGTCTGGCTGGAAATGGAGTTGATCCCTTCAATGACTTCATTCATATTACTGATAATGTCAAAAAGCTTCTCCATATTCTGTTTCATGGTACTTGATTCACTGATCGTCTTATCGGACAGATCGCGGATAGCCGTCAGTTCCTGCTGTCCCTCTTCGATGTTTTTGTAAATCGCTGCGGATTCTTCCGATGCAGACAATATCGTATTGGTCAGTTCCTCATGCTGGTTGGAAACCTCCCCTGCCACGCGCGAACTTTCTGACGCAGACTGCGTAGCGTCCTCCGATGCCTGCGCAATCTCCTGTGAAACAGATTCCATCTTGGAATTATACTCTTTTACGGCATCCACAACCTCTGCGATCTGTAACGATGCGGATGCATTCTTTGCCAGGATCTGACCAAACTGGCTGCGTCCGTTCACCAGACGGGTATACAGCTGCTGTATCTCCGGATCTTTTGAATAATCTACATTTTTCAATTCCAGAACGGCCTGCAGACCGGCTCTGTCTGTCTTTTTTCCAAATGCCATATTATATACTTCCTCTCTGTTGTAACATACAAATCTCTGTATCTTCTGCTTTTTATTCTGAACTAAAATATGTTTAAAGTCAACATATTTCTATCATAATCCGGATATTTTTTGACAATTTTGCTACTACACACAGGTTGCCATGCGAACAATAACACTATTCTTACAACTTCAGGTTTTCCACACAAGAAATACACTTGCCACAATTCCGGCAGTGGTTGCAAAAAGGGCTCCCGGAAGTGTATATCTTGTCTTTTTTACTTTTACCGACATAAAATAAACCGACATGGTATAAAAAATAGTCTCTGTGCTGCTGAGCATAACCGATGCCGCACGTCCCAGCATCGAATCTGCACCATGTGTTTTGTAGATATCCAGTAAAAGTCCCGTTGCTGCAGAGGAAGAAAACATTTTTACCACAGCAACCGGGATCAGCTCGGTCGGAAATCCTGTCGCCGCCATTACTTTCCCAAGCCACCCGGAAATAAAATCCAAAAAACCCGAAGCCCGCAAAATACCTACTGCTGCCATCAGTCCGATTAGTGTCGGCATAATCTCCACTGCTGTGCGGATTCCGCTTTTTGCCCCTTCCAGGAAATCCTCATATACATGCTGCCGGTGCATCAGGCCATTTCCCACAATGAGCAATACCAGAATCGGAATGACTGCCTCGGATAAGTACAGAATCAAATTCATTTTTCCCCCCTCCCAAATGTCTGCCGGAGCTTGATGAAAATGACAGCTGCCAACGTGGAAATACTAGTGGCAATGATGGCCGGTCCTACAATTGCAGCCGGACTTACGGCTCCATACTGGCTGCGATATGCAATGATATTCACAGGTATCAGCTGCAGGGAAGAAATATTAATGATAAGAAAATCACACATCGCGTCTGTCGCCTGATTTGACATTTTCTGCAGCCGCTTTAACTCTTTCATGGCAGAAATTCCTGCCGGGGTTGCCGCCCAGCCCAGCCCCAGAAAATTGGACACCATATTCGTTGCCATATATCTGCCTGCTGCGGAATTTTCCGGAACTGACGGAAACAAAAAACGTAGTATCGGTTCCATTGCAGATGCCGCGCGGTTTACCATCCCCCCTTTTTCTGCAATCTTCATAAGTCCTACCCAGAATGCCATGGCACCTGTCATTGTCAGGCAAAGGCTTACCGCTTCCTTTGCCGAAGCAAGTGCCTGGTCGGTCACTGCTCCAAGATTTCCAGTCATTGCAGCATACACCACTCCGACAAGAATCATTCCACCCCATAAATAGTTCATCCGCGCCTCCTGTTTGTGTTCTTAAATCATTGTATGGGCTTTGCTTTTTTCATATTCCTTTTGCAATTACCGGATAAACCCAAAAGGGAAGGCATAGCCCAGGCTTTCCCCGCATAAATTTTCTTAAGTTTTCTTACAGGAGTTTCTGGTATGAAACATCTTTTGAAAAAACACCGGATGCTTTCCGTGGGGATTTTTCTGGCTGCGGTGCTCTCCATTATTTATGCAGCCATCCTCTCCCCTGCCGGAAAAAGTACCGGTTCTTTTTCTGAATTTTGTACCACGCTTTTTCGCGAAGAGATGAAATCCAACACCATGAATCTGCACTTTACGCTAAAAGATCCAAAAGCTGCCGGCATTGACTCTTATGAGATCACGCTTGGCAGTCTGTCCGGTGACAGCCCTCATAACCAGGCCAGACAGCTCAAAAAACTTTCGGAAGAACTCAAAAAATATTCTCACCGCTCTCTCAAAGGAAAAGACCGCTTGACCTGCCGGCTGCTTTCCGATTATATTTCACGCCAGCAGAACCTTGCTGCCTATCCCTATTACGATGAACCTCTGACCCCTTCCGGTGGTGTCACCTCACAGCTGCCTGTGCTTCTGGCAGAGTATACTTTCCGCAATACCAGAGATATTAAAGATTATCTCGGACTGTTGTCGCAGATGGATACTTATTTTTTAGGGATTTTAGATTATGAACAAAAGAAAGCCGATGCAGGACTTTTCATGTCCGATGAAGCCTGCTTAAAAGTCATTGAAGGGTGTGAAGTTTTCACCGAACATCCCGATGACAATTTTCTGATCGATACGTTTTCCAATCGGTTAAATGCCATGGATGGGCTTACGGATACCCAAAAGAATGCTTATTTGAAGCAACATTCCAAAGTTCTGAGTGATCATGTCATTCCGGCTTACCGCCAGATGATCAAAGGACTTACCATGCTGCTGGGACGGGGACATAACAACTGGGGGCTTTGTAACTTCCCGGAAGGAAAAGCCTATTACGAGGCGGTCGTGTCTGCAGATACGGGCTGTGATGACAGCGTGGAAGATCTGTTTTCCCAGATTGCCAAAGCCCGGCGGGAAGATCTCATGTTCTGTCAGAATCTTTTGGAAAAAAATCCGAAACTTGCTTCCCAGTCCCCGAAACCCGATGCTGCCCTAAAAGAGGAAAATGCCATGATTTCCCGGCTGCAAAAAGAAATCCTTACCGACTTCCCTGCACCACCACAGACAGACGTGGAAATCTGCCACGTTGATCCGGCACTCAGTGAGTACTTAGCTCCCGCCTTTTATATCACGGCTCCGATTGATGATATTTCACACAACCGGATCTACATAAACGATGCTAAAAATGATACGGATATCTATTACTTTACAACGCTTGCGCATGAAGGATATCCCGGTCATCTGTACCAGACCATCTGCACCTCCTCCTATGGTGCTCCGGAAGTCCTCTCCCTCCTCAACTATCCTGGTTATACCGAAGGCTGGGCAACCTACACCGAAATGCAGGCTTTTTATTATGCCGGACTTGATCCGGATCTCGCCTCCCTGTTACAGCACAACCAGGCTGCAACACTCAGCCTCTATGCCACTGCGGATATCGGGATTCATTATTTTGGATGGGAAAAAGAAAAAAACGCCGCATTCTGGAGCGAATACGGCGTAGATGATACTGCCACGGTAAAAAGAATCACGGATCTGATCCTCGAAGAACCGGGAAACTACCTGAAATATTATGTTGGCTATCTGAAATTCCGCCAGATGCGTGAACAGCTTGCGCTCGAAAACAAAAGCTTTTCGGTGTCTGCATTTCACGAAGCAATCCTTCGCACCGGTCCTTCGCCTTTTTCCGTTCTCGAAGAAACCGTGCGGGATCAGTTAAAATAAAGTCCATTGATCTTTTTTATTTTAACAGTGCCTGATAGATATCGCGCTTGCTGACCCCACGGTCTTTTGCGACACGTTTCATAGCTTCCTTGCGGTCAATCCCCTGGGACTCGTAATGCGCCATGTGTTCCTCAAGGGAAAGCGCTTCCCATCCGGCCTGTTCCTCCTTTTTCATCTCTTCGCGGGAACGGCCGGCAATGATGAGGACATATTCCCCACGCGGCTCATTGACTTCGTAATAGGATAAACTGTCCGCAAGCGTCATCTGCAGCTTTTCTTCATGCCGCTTGGTCAGTTCCCGGCAGATGGTAAGCCTGCGGTCTCCGCCGAGGGTATCCGAAAGTTCCTGCAAAGTGCGCACAAGGTGGTGTGGTGCTTCGTAGATAATAATCGTACGTGTCTCGGTCTTTAATTCTTCAAGCACCGCCTGATGCTCCTTTTTATCCTTGGGAAGAAACGCCTCAAATGCAAACCGGCGTGTCGGAAGTCCCGACATGGTCAGTGCGGTGATACAGGCGGCTGCGCCCGGCAGCGAAGTGACCGGAATCCCTTCTTCATAGCAGATGCGCACAATATCCTCCCCGGGATCGGAAATGCCCGGTGTCCCTGCATCTGTAATTAATGCAATGTTTTTACCCTCACGCATTTTTGCGACAAGCTGGTAGGCCTTATCGATTTTGTTGTATTCGTGATAGCTGGTCATCGGTGTCTTAATCTCGAAATGATTGAGCAGCCGGATGGAGTTTCTCGTATCCTCTGCTGCGATCAGATCCACTTCCTTGAGTGTCCGCAGTACACGGTATGTAATATCCTCAAGATTGCCGATCGGGGTGGCACACAGATAGAGTGTGCCGGTTTTATGTTGTTCCATGGGAGTTCCTTCCTCTTCGTTTCTATATAGGCGATTACGAAACAGGTACGAACGTTATGCGCTGCACCGGTTTCGCAATTGCCTGTATTTAAGAATAGGATGAAACTATCATACTTGTCAAGTCGCAAAATTATAACTGACTCCGCACCGCACACCGGGCAATGCAATCATTAATCGAATACTCCCTTTCCCATTGAAAAATATCGTGCTAAAATATATCTGGAAGTAAGAAAAGAGGATTTCATTTATGCACGATAACACACAGCATTTATATAACAATTTGGACTTACGAAAGCTGCTGATCCCGATTATTGTGGAACAACTGCTTTCTTCTTTAATGGGGACCGCCGATACCATGATGGTCAGCAATGTCGGCTCTGCCGCAATTTCTGCCGTTTCCCTGGTGGACTCCATCAATATTCTTGTCATTCAGGCACTGTCTGCCTTATCTGCCGGGGGCGCGATCCTGTGCTCCCAGTATCTCGGCAGCCAGAACAAAAAGGATGCCAACCGTTCTGCGCAGCAGGTTTTGTTTGTCATGGCCATTCTGTCTGTAACTTTATCCGTTTTCTGCCTGATATTCCGTGATCCGCTGCTTCATGTAATCTTTGGGAAAGTAGAACGCGATGTCATGATCAATTCCCGGATTTATTTCTTCTTTACTCTGTTATCGTTTCCGTTTATCGGACTGTACGATGCCGGTGCTTCGATTATGCGCTCCCAGAACAACAGCCGTAATCCGATGATCATCTCGGTTATTTCCAATTTTATGAACATTGGCGGAAATGCGATTTTGATCTTTGTACTTGGCATGGGCGTCGAAGGTGCGGCGATATCCACGCTGGTATCACGTATTTTCTGTGCCATCGTCGTTATCTGGCAGCTGCGCAATGACAATGCTCCGATCTGTATCCGCAATTATTTTTCCATCCGCCCGGACTGGTATCTGATTAAAAAAATTCTGTTTATCGGAATTCCGTCCGGTATTGAAAACAGTATGTTTCAGTTCGGTAAACTTGCCATCCAGTCTACGGTTTCCACACTTGGAACCGTAGCGATTGCCGCGCAGGCAATGACCAATATTCTGGAAAACTTAAACGGTATTGCTGCCATAGGTATCGGAATCGGACTGATGACCGTGGTCGGTCAGTGCCTGGGTGCAGGACGCAAAGATGAAGCCATCTATTATATTAAGAAATTGTCCTGGCTGTCAGAGGCAGTCATCATCGCAAGCTGCCTGCTCGTTTTTGCACTGACCAAACCGATTACCATGCTTGCCGGAATGGAACCTGCCAGCGCAAAACTGTGCTTTTTCATGATAAGCTTCATCACGATCGTAAAGCCAGTTTCCTGGGTACTTTCCTTTATCCCACCCTATGGCATGCGCGCTGCAGGTGACGTAAAATTCTCCATGATTACCTCCTGCTGCACCATGTGGCTGTGCCGGGTAAGCCTGTGCATTTATCTCTGCCGGGTATGGGGATTCGGCCCGATTGCTGTCTGGATCGGTATGTTTTCCGACTGGACGCTGCGCGCGATCATTTTCTCCATCCGTTTCCACTCCCGGAAATGGTTAAATCATCGCGTCATTGAAAAATGATGATATTCCGTTTTGTGATCTTCCTTTGCATATTTTTCTTCGATGCTGTTTTTCATTTTATCGTATGCGACAGCCATTCTGTTTACATGCTGGTCAAAACTGTCTGATTTTACGGCATCTGCATTACCATCTTTTTCATATGCTTCTGACACTTCACTCTCAAAGCGGTTCACGTAGTCCTGATAACTGACCGAGGATAGCTGGTTGTAACTGTCCATTCCTGCCTGCGACAAAAAAAGATTGTCCGCGTACGATTTCATCTCCGTCCCGTTCATCTGCTCCTGCAGCCGTGCCGCTGCCTCTTTCCTTGCTTTTTCACTTTTTGCTTTCTGTTTTTCATGGATTTTATCAGCCCAGGTGTCTTTCTTATCCTTGTCCAGTTTGGTGCTGTTTCGCGTCTGCCCGCCATCATCATCTTCCGCGATTGACCAGCCACTGACACTGCCATCCGCATTGATGACCGTTCCTGCCGCTTTTATATGGTAGCCCATACCTCCCTGGCTCATTTTTCCGCTGTATACCAGCTGCGCACAATCATAAATCAAAGCCTCATATTCCACACGTTTGTCGGGATCATTTTGCATCTGCACCAGAATATTCGGTGCGATCTGAATATTATTTGTGCCTTTCTGTGAAAAGTTCTGTGTGTTTGTTGTAAAATTCACTCCCGGATACCGGTCCGAAAGCGCTTTTAGCGATACGGACGTGCCGCTGCCGGATTTTGCCTTCGCATATGTCAGTGCCGTTTCCGACACCCAACTGTTTCCTACTTTTACTGCCATAATCTTATCTCTCCTTTTCACCCCAAAATATATTATCTGTAAAACAGTTTGTTAATTTTTGCACTCCAGTCCGCACCAATCCCCAGATCCACCGGGTAATCCTGAAACGAGGAAACTTTCTGCCGCTGCATATTTTTTTCATCCACTGCATTGTGCCACGATTCCATTACTTTCTTCTGCAGTTCATCTATAAAACCTTCCCCGTAATTTCCACCATGAAAGGTCTCGTCGATCTCTGCCATAACTTTTGCCGATGCAGCCGCAAATTCCGCTCTGGAGTTGTACGCCTTGTTTAAAGCGTCGATACGATCCTGTTTTGTTTCCTCCACAAGTGTTCCGTCCTCCTGTCTGATCCAGGTCGGGTCCCGGTCCGGATCGGAAAATTCTTCATCAATACGGTCATAAATGACCTGATAGGCTTTCGCAATGACGGTAAGAAATTCCTCCTGCGACCGCGAATGATCACCAAGTCCATTTTCTTTCTGGATCTGGTCTGCAACTTCCCCGAGTTCACAGTTGAACATACTTGCCGTGTCGATATTGTTTACCGTATTCAGTTCCTTATAAAGTTCCTCTTTTGGATTTACACCTGTGTGGGATATATTTTCATTGTCTTTTGTGTATTCTCGCCAGTCCTTCGCCTTTGCAAGACCTTCGTCGGAAATTGTTACAGTATCCACTCCGGTTGCTTCTTTTACTGATTTTCCAGGTGTACTTGCCGTGTATTTCTGCGTATCCAGCAAATTTGGTATTTCCGGTCTTTTGTAGTGATAACGTCCTGCGTAAATTTGTGAACTAGAAATATTCAGTGCCATTTTTTCCTCCCATCATGCTCTCTGTGAATATGTCAATATTTTCTTCGTATATATCTGTCACGTTTCTTCGTTCCTGCGCCCGTTTTAATGCTGCTTTCTGTTGTCTTTTCATCAGTTCTTTCATTCTTTTCTGACGCTTACTCCACCATGATTCGTCCTTTTTCCCAGACTTTTTCGGACTTTCCGTATTCATTGGAATCCCTTCTCCATGATGTTCCTCGATCGATGCGTCGAATTTTTCTACGTTCAGAAATGATGCCTGAAACGGAAAGTGCACCGAACGGTTTTCTATCGTATAGCCAAGCACCCAGGCTTCATACTCCGGGTCATTTTTCATCTGCTCCCAGCCATCTTCGGTGATTGACCACATTTCCTTACAGTTTGCCTGTGAACTGTCAAAAGAGACGCCATCTATCAGGTTCTTAAAAAAAGCTTTATACTCATCCATTGTCATATCGCTTCTGGATATCTCATCGCCACCGCAGTTTTTCATATAGTTTTTGCCTGCCTGGACCTGCTGGTTCACATGAGATGCGGAATCTGGATGCTTCTGCTTATACTCTTTGACAACATTTTTGTATTCCTTTTGCGTCTGCTTCTCACAAGTATTCTCATTCGAAACATCCTTCTTTTGGGATACGCCTGTTTTTATATTTGTATAAGTATAACCCATAGCTGCTGTTGCACTTATATTCATTTCACAACCATCTCCTTTGCCATATTTTACTAATGTTTATATCGCCCTTTTTCTTTTTTCCTTCCAATCAAATGTAACGAATCGCCCTTTTCATGTAACGAAAAAATCAGCGGGCATATTGTACCCGCTGATTTGCTGATTTCTGTTTCTTATCTGCAATCTATATTCATCAATTCACGCAACTGAAAAGCATTTCATTTACATTTTTGCTGCATCATCTTATTTTGAAAACACCGCATCATTTTTGGAAAGAAGGTATACACAATACTGATTCATGCTGATTCCTTCTCTCTGGGAATGTTCTGCCAACGATCTGTGCAGACTTCGTGGAATTCTCAATTTGAATTGCCCGGAATAATCCTCCAGACTATCTGGCTCATGAATCTCTACACCATCTTCTAATGCAGCTTCAAGCCATGCCTTTTTTGCATCTAACGCATTTTCTACTGCACTTTCTACAGTTTCTCCACAGGTAATGCACCCTGGCAGATCCGGATAAGAAACCACAAATCCACCCTCATCCTTATCTTCTATAATTTCCATACGATAGGACATTGCCATATAATCATTCAGCGTCTTCATCATTCTCCGCCTCGCTTTCTACAATCTGCCTTACCATTTCTACATATACTTTTTTGATCGGTTCATGTTTTGGTATTGTGATAGGCGCACATCCCTGCTTTCTGAACGTGTAATGACTGCTTCCACTTCTTGGTGCATTCATTTCGTACCCGCAGCTTTCCAATACTTTCCGTAACTCATCAAACCGGAGGTCTTTTGATAAATTGCATATACGTGTTATGAGTTTACCCCATTTTGACATTGTTATACCCTCCTGCTTATATTATACATGGTGTCGTATATGGTGTCAATTATTCTATTCGTTCCTGAAGCATAACCGCCAGTTCAAACTCATCCTCCCGAACGGTAACTTCCGTTTTTCCATAATATTTTTCCGCACACACTTCAATATTCCGAAGCCCCAGTCCATGATTTTTGGAATCCGGTTTTGTCGTGAGCAGTCTGCCATCGCTCCGGCTTCTGACAAGTTTCCCGTCAAAACTGTTTTTAACGATAATAAAAAACATATTCTGGCGCCGGTACGCACTCAGTTCGATAAATTTTCTGCCCTCTTTTTGCCGCCTGCAGGCCTCTAACGCATTATTCAAAGCATTGTTTATGATAATGCTCAGGTCAAAAGCATCCATATTCATACTGGAAGGGAAAAGAAAGTCCGCCTGAAACGCAATGTCATAGTTTTTTGCCAGCTGCACATATCTTTGCATAATGACATCGGTCACCGGATTGCCGGTATTGTATTTCATATCCAGCTGTTCCACGGATGCCTGCAGGGAATCCAGATACTGCCGGAACGCAGTGGGGTTTCCTGTTTCCTCCTGCATCAATGCCTCCATATCCGCGATATAATTTTTCATGTCATGTTTCATCCCGCGGATTCCGGCATAAAGGTTTTCGATATCTCCGATATGCTGCTCCATTTCCCGGATCCGTTCCTGATAAATACTGATTTCGATTTTCTGGTTGCTTTCAACGATTAGTTTGTGCAGCATTTTTGCGGTAAAAATAATCATCACAATACACAACAGGGAAGTACATGGAACCATAAGATTCATCTCCGGCCGGCTGTCAAACAGCGAATGAATATCATTGTCCTCCATCGCGAACATCATGCTGCGGATCATCAGACATAACAATAGTCCGGTCACGCTTGGAAATAACACAAAAATCAATTGTGAATTTTCATAGTTTTCTTTCATTTCAAGGTACTTTTTCATCCAGACAATGATCCTGTATGTGAAGACAAGAAGCACCAGAACATAGCTCAGATTCCAGAACATTTCAATTCCGGAATTCACTTCAAAAAACATGGTTTCTCCATACATCTGCCTGTCCAGAAATAAATATTGATTCAGATCTACCAGCTTTGTAAGCAGCCACAGAAAAAGAGGATAAATGGCAAATTTTAAGAGTTCCATTACGGAATAAAAGGTCACAACATAGTAAATGATTTTGAGTCTGCTTTCGTTGAACAAAAAAATGCCTGCCACACAGGTAACCAGCATGCTGATCAGTACCGGCAGGATACTCTGGCGGCTGTTATTCATGACCATGCTTTTCCCATAGAGCAGACTTTTTATAAAGACAGAATAGTGCAGAAAAATCTGGACTGCCACATACTGTCCCAGCAGTATCGCAGCACTATGATATTTTTTGAATGGAAAACGTGGCTGTGTTTCTTTCAACAAATTAACCAGCAACATTCCCTGCACAAAATAGCTTATGATATCGAAAACGTTGTACACAATATCTCTCATTGCAGTTTATGCCTTTCTCAGATAATTCATATAGGCAGTTACAAAATCGTTATATTTTTGTTTTGCCAGAAACACTCTATCGCCATTTTTCAGTTCAATATTGGCATTGTCATAGCGGACAACTTCCTGCAGATTCACCAAAAATCCCCGGTGCGATCGGAAAAAATGATCTCCCAGTTTCTGCTCTAACACTTCCATTTTTTCGTAAAAACTGTAGGTTTCTTCCTTCATGTTTTTCGTGTGCAGAACGATTTTTCTCGCTTCATTTTCCGCATAAATAATATTGTTGACCGGTATCTTAATGTAATTGCCATCCATTCGGATAATGAGCGGCTGTGTATTCTTTTCCTTTTTGATCTGACTGATCGCCTTGTCCATGACTTCCATGAATTTCTGTTCATCGACCGGCTTTAAGAGATAATGAAATGCCCCTACATCATAGCCTTCAAACACATATTCCTTTAAGGCAGTCACAAAAATAATGATCACATCGGAGGTTTCCCTGATTTTCTTTGCGACTTCCATGCCGTTTGGTTTGCCACTGTCCGGCTTCCGATTCAGGGAAATATCAAGCAGAATGATATCATATACGGTCGGATCGGATAACAACTCTTCCCCATTTGCAAAGACATGGACCTGTGCATCCGTGCATTTCTCTGTCAGTTTTTTTAGGTAATCTCTAATTGGCTGTTCATCATCACATATTGCAATTTTCAGCATGCTTTCATTATTCAAAATCTACGACCTCTTTCTTACCATAAAGAAATGTCCGACAACAGATTCTGAATGGATACATTATTTTCCTGCCCATTCTTTACAAACTTATCCCGAAACATCGCCCCTGCTTTGATCACATTCTCTGAAAAATGTTCTGGCAGATTTTCCGGATTTTCTTTTTTCTTATCCTGCGCCGCTAAAAACTGCTGAGCCCTCTGACTTGAATTTTTCCAGACAGAACTTCTTCTAATCGCATCCTCAAGCATCTGTGCGGACTGATCCTGCTGCTTTGTTCTCCCTTCCAATGATTTCGCATGATCTTCAAAAGATTCCGTAAGTTTTTGCAATGCTTCCCTGCTTATATTGTATCGGCGCCTATCGTATATTTCTTTAACATCTATTATTTGAATCTCTTTAGCCTGCAGATCTGGTTGTATGATCCTTATTGATTTTATTTTAAAATCGGATCGTTTATGATCTGGACTTAGTTTCATGTAACGAAATGTCTTTTTTATGTAACGAATTTTTTTGCACAAGCTCAATATTCACCCGATATTCATTATTTTTAGACAATAAGCCATAAAAACAGCCATGCATATTCCCCAAAATACACATGGCTGATTTACTCTACAAAAGCAAATTTCACAGATACCGTCCCGTAACGCTATCTTCATTTCCCACAATCTCCTCCGGTGTCCCAGTTGCAATCACCCGGCCGCCGTCATCTCCGCCGCCCGGCCCCATATCAATGATATAATCGGCGTTGCGGATCACATCGAGATCGTGCTCAATGACCAGCACCGTCGCCCCATTGTCAACCAGCGCATCAAACACGCTAAGCAGCGTCTGCACATCCAGCGGATGCAGCCCGATCGTCGGCTCATCAAACACAAACACCGAATCCGACTGTCCTTTTCCCATTTCGCTGGCAAGTTTCAGCCGCTGTGCCTCTCCGCCGGAAAGGCTCGGCGTTTCCTCGCCCAGCGTCAGATAGCCCAGTCCCAGATTTTTGAGCACTTCCAGCCGCTGATGCACAACCTTTAAATCCGCGGTTGCCTGCAAAGCGGTATTTACATCCATCTCCATCAATTCCGGCAGGGAATAGCGGTTTCCCTGTTTGTTTTCATAGCCGATCTCCCATGCCTCTTTTGCATACCGGGAACCATTGCACTCTGGACACGGCACATCCACATCCGGCAGAAACTGCACATCGAGGCTGATCTGTCCAGTTCCGTCACAGACCGGACACTTTAATTTTCCGGTATTATAGGAAAAATCGCCCGCCTTGTATTTCCGGTTTTTCGCATCCGCGGTCCGGGCAAAAATCTTCCGGAGTTCGTCGTGTACATTCGCATAGGTTGCGACCGTGGAACGGACATTGATTCCAATCGGTGACGCATCAATCAGCTTCACATGGGCGATGCCCTCTGCCGAAAGATCTTTCACATGTTTCGGCAGATGCTCTCCGTTCAGTTGCGCCTGCAGCCCCGGAATCAGGCTTTCGAGAACCATCGTGGTCTTTCCGGAACCGGATACCCCGGTCACCACGGTAAGCCTGCCCTTAGGGATGTCCACCTCCAGCGGCTTTACCGTATGGATACGGTCGGTGGAAAGATGCAGTTTTCCAAGGGCAAACAGTTCCTCCGGTGCGATCGGCTGACGGATGCGCAGATCCTTTGTCTTTGCGAGAAATGGTCCGATCATGGAGTTTTTATTGGCAATGATCTGTGGAATACTGCCCTCTGCGATCACATATCCACCGCCCGCTCCGGCTTCCGGTCCCATCTCAATCACCCAGTCCGCCTCCGATAAAATCTGCGTATCGTGATCGACCAAAAGCACTGAGTTTCCATCTTTGATCAGATCATGCATCACGGCATTCAGTCCCACGATATTTGACGGGTGCAGACCGATCGACGGCTCATCGAGCACATACAACACGCCTGTCGTGCGGTTCCGCACCGCCCGCGCAAGCTGCATGCGCTGCCGTTCCCCGGTTGAAAGCGTTGCCGCCGCCCGGTCGAGGGAAAGATAAGAAAGTCCCAGATCCATGAGCCTTTTTGCAACGGTCTTAAACGACTCGCAGATGGATTCCGCCATCGGACGCATCTCTTTCGGCAGGGATTCCGGCACATGCGCCACCCATTCGACCAGCTCTTTCAGCGTCATTTTGCAGGCTTCCGCTAGTCCGATCCCACAAAGTTTCGGTGCACGGGCTGCCTCCGACAGCCTGCTTCCGCCGCACTCCGGGCAGACTTCCTCCTTCAAAAACTTCTCCACCCGCTTCATGCCCTTTTCGTCTTTTACTTTTGCCAGAGCATTTTCTACGGTGTATACCGCATTGTAATAGGTAAAATCCAGCTCTCCTGCCTGATTGGATTTCTTTGCTTTGTAAAAAATATGCTTTTTCTCCGCCGGACCGTGATAGACGATATCCTTTTCTTCATCGGTCAGATCTTTAAACGGAATGTCGGTGCGCACGCCCATCTCCCGGCAGACGTCAGTCATTAACGACCACATCAGGCTGTTCCACGGTGCAACCGCACCCTCATCAATACTGATCGAATCGTCCGGTACAAGCGAATCCAGATCCACCGTCCGGACACTTCCCGTACCGCCACACTTCGGGCAGGCTCCCTGTGAATTAAAGGCAAGCTGCTCCGCACTCGGCGCATGGACACGTTCGCCACACTCCGGACAGATGATCTCCTGTTCTGCCGCAACTTTCAGTGTCGGCGGAACATAATGCCCGTTCGGGCACCGGTGCGACGCGAGCCGCGAATACATCAGCCGCAGGCTGTTTAACAGTTCGGTTCCCGTTCCAAACGTGCTGCGGATGCCCGGAATGCCCGGACGCTGATGCAGGGCCAGCGCCGCCGGGACATACAGCACTTCGTCGACCTGTGCTTTTGCCGCTCTGGTCATGCGCCTTCTGGTGTAAGTCGAAAGCGACTCCAGATACCGTCTGGAGCCTTCTGCATACAACACGCCAAGTGCTAACGACGATTTTCCGGAGCCGGATACGCCTGCAATCCCGACAATCTGATGCAGAGGGACATTTACATTTACGTTTTTTAAGTTGTGGACACACGCGCCCCTTACTTCTATGTATTTTGGTTCGTTGTGACTGTTTTCCATAAAGACATTACCCGTGTATGAATTATCTTGCATATTATCTTGCGTACTTTCTTCCTCAATTATACAGAAAAACATGCGAAATTCCAATAGTGTTCCAGACAGAAAAAAGCCGGTGCCTCCCAGACGATGCACCGGTTTTTCCGTTTACTATATAAAATACTCCCTTGTATAGGCTGTTAAGTCAGCCACCCTTTTAAGCTTTCAGATCCAGTGAACGGATCTCCTGCCGAACCTTTAAAATCATGGACGGGCTGACAGAAAGCTCATCATATCCCATACTAAGAAATGTCTCGGTCAGTGTCGTGTCTGCCCCAAGCTCGCCACAGATACCAACCCAGCAGCCACCCTTATGACCGTTGTCCACAATCATCTTAAGCATCTTAAGGATTGCCGGATGATGGGAATCATAAATATTGTCAAGCTTTGGATTCTGCCGGTCGATCGCCAGTGTATACTGTGTCAGATCATTCGTCCCGACAGAGAAGAAATCCACTTCCTGTGCCAGTTCTTCGGACATCATGACGGCTGCCGGAGTCTCGATCATAATACCAAGCTCGACATCCTTGTACGGAATCTTTTCCTCATCCAGTTCTTTTTTCACTTCCTCGATGATCTTCTTTATGGTCTGTACCTCTGTGACAGAAATGATCATCGGGAACATGATGGCGATGGTTCCGTAATAGCTTGCCCGATACAGTGCACGAAGCTGTGTCTTGAATACCTCGCGGCGGTCCAGGCAGATACGGATCGCACGGTAACCCATTGCCGGATTATCTTCTTTGTCGAGTCCGAAATAATCCACCTGCTTATCCGCACCGATATCGAGTGTACGGATGATGACTTTCTTTCCTGCCATTGCCTCGGCTACCTTGCGGTATGCTGCAAACTGTTCTTCCTCGGTTGGATAATCCCTGCTCTCCAGATAAAGGAATTCGCTTCGGAACAGTCCGATGCCGCCGGCATCATTTGCCAGTACCGATGCCACATCCCCAACGCTTCCGATATTTGCATACAGGTTGATCTTTGTTCCGTCCTTTGTGATATTCTCCTTGCCCTTGAGTTCCTGCAGCAGACGCTTTTTCTCTTCATCCTCTGCTTTCTTCTTCTGGTAAGCTTCCATAACGGAGACCGGTGGATCAATGATGATCTTGCCCTCGTATCCATCTACGATACCCATTTTTCCATCGACATCTTCCGGAAAATCGACACCGATCAGTGCCGGGATATTCATGGTACGGGCCAGAATCGCGGTATGGGAATTGGTAGAGCCGTGACGGGTGACGAAGGAAAGCACCTTCGATTTATCAAGCTGTACAGTCTCACTTGGTGCCAGATCATCGGCAAGTAAAATCACCGGTTCATCGGCATTCAGACCATTTCCTCCGTTGCCCTGCAGGATGGACACTACGCGGTTTGACACATCCCTGACATCGGCTGCACGCTCACGCATATAATCATCATCCATTGCCGCAAACATCTCGGAAAATGTATCTCCGGTCGTTGCCACGGCATATTCGGCATTCACCTGCTGGCCTTCAATCATATTTGTGATGGATTCGATATAATCAAGGTCATCCAGCATCATCTGATGTACTTCAAAGATTGCCGCATTGACTTCACCGACTTCTTTTAATGCCTTATCATAAAGTCCTGCAAGCTGTTGTTTTGCGGTATCTTTGGCATCTTCAAACCGTTTTACCTCTTTTGCGGTATCTGTGATTTTCTCCCGTTTTACCTGATTTTCTGATTTACGGTATATGGCAAGGCGGCCGATGGCCACCCCACTGTATACGCTTTTACCCTGAATTGTCATAGCGTCACCTCATCCTTTTGCTGATTCATTCTCCGTAAACGGTTGCCGGAACTGTTTCTTACAGTTTCTCCTCTAAGAATTTGCCAAGTGCTGCGATTGCTTCCTCTTCCTGATCTCCATCCGTCTTTAATATGATTTCCTGTCCGCATTTTACACCAAGTCCCATAACACCGAGAATTCTCTTTGCGTCTACTTCCTTGCCATCCTTGCTGATGGTTACTTTACATGGATATGCAGCGGCTGCTTTTACCAGCTCGCCTGCCGGTCTTGCGTGGATTCCCTGCTCGTCTTTGATGGTATAAGTAAATTCTTTCATGATCATTCTCCTTTTCAAATTTTGTTTCTTTATCAATGTTACTGTTTACAGATTTTTCTGTCCGTTTATTCAGCATCCTTTTTGATCAGTCCGAGCAATACGGCTGTAATGAAAGAGCCGACTGCCCATGCAAGGATGTATAAAAGCGGATGTCCTACGGTTGCAAATACGAAGATTCCACCGTGAGGAGCCATCAGTGTGCACTTAAACAGTGCGGATAAAAATCCTGCAACTCCGGCACCAATTAAGGTACATGGAATTACGTGAAGCGGATCTGCTGCTGCAAACGGGATCGCACCCTCGCTGATGAAGGAAGCACCCATTACAAAGTTGGATACCTTGGATCCACGTTCTTCCTTTGTAAATTTCTTCGGGAAGAACTGGCAGGCAAGCGCGATTCCGATCGGAGGAACCATACCACCGACCATGATCGCTGCCATGGCAATGTAACATGCCTGAACAGCCGGGTCGCCTGGCTGTGCACCTTTTTCAATCATCTGGCTTGCAGTTGCTAGTACGCCGGTACCAAATACATAAGCGGCTTTGTTGATTGGACCACCCATGTCGATCGCCATCATTGCTCCAAGGATCAGTCCGAGTACGGTGATGTACCCCGCATCAGAGATTGCGGTCAGTCCGTTGCTCAGTCCGGTATTGATCAGTCCGATCAATGGGTTAAAGATGAAGCACATTAAAATACTGATAATTAAAATTCCAAGCAACGGATAAATCAGAGTCGGCTTGATTCCGTCTAAGGAAGCCGGCAGTTTTGAAAACGCTTTTTTCAGGAACAGTACAATAAATCCGGCAAGGAATCCGGCTAAAATTCCGCCAAGGAAACCGGAAACGGTGTTACCGCCGTTAGCACCCTGGAATGCAAAGTCTGCGATAAATTTCTGGAAACCGGTTGTGGAATCCGCCCAGTTGTAACCGGTGACTAATGCGTTACCACTCGAGGCTAACAAACCGCCCGTAAAACCAACTGCAAGTCCCGGCCGGTCTGCGATCGAGTATGCAATGTAACCTGCAAGCACCGGAACCATCAGTCCCATTGCCAGTCCTCCGGCATACTTGAAGAATGCCGATAACGGCGTACAGGAACCGAATGCCGATCCACCGGTTGCACCATAGCCCATCAGGGTATCGATCAGAAATGCAATCGCTGTCATGATGCCGCCGCCGATAACGAACGGAAGCATGTGGGATACCCCACTCATCAGGTGTGTGTAAATCATGTGTGCGGTAGAACCACCCTCTGCTTTTTCTTCTTTTCTGCTGCCCTCTGCCGCATGGTAGACAGGTGCATCCCCGGCCACGGCACGGTTTAACAGCTGCTCTGCCTTGTTGATGCCGTCTGCAACCTTGCACCCAATGACTTTCTTTCCATCGAAGCGGTCCATCGGAACTTTGGTGTCAGCTGCAACGATGATTGCGGTCGCTCCTGCGATCTCTTCATCGGTAAGCACATGCTTGGCTCCGCCGGAACCTCTGGTCTCTACCTTAATCGTGATTCCCATCTCAGCTGCATGCTTCTCTAAGCTTTCCGCTGCCATATAAGTATGTGCGATTCCGGTCGGGCATCCGGTTACGGCAAGTACCTTGTATTTTGCCCCAGTTTCGTCTTCTTTTTCATCCTCATCTTTTGCGCTTTCCGCATCATCGATGACTTTTAAGAATTCGTCTACGGTCTTTGCATTTTTCAGTCCGTTGGTAAAATTCTCATCCATCAGAAGTACGGAAAGTTTGCTGAGCACCTCCAGATGTACATTATCCTCGGTGTTTGGAGCTGCAATCAGAAACAGTAAATTGACAGGTGCTCCATCTAACGCGTCAAACTCTACGCCATCCTTTACTACCATAGCTGCCAGTCCCGGTGCTTTCACAGCATCTGACTTGCAGTGTGGGATCGCAATTCCCTCTCCAATTCCGGTTGTTCCTTCTTCTTCTCTTGCAAAAACCCCCTTGCGGTAAGTTTCCACATCGCGGATTTTTCCGCTTTTTGCCATGAGATCAACCATTTTGTTTAAAACATCCTGTTTTCCGGCTGCAGAACCGTTCAGTTCAATGCTCTCGGCTGCAAGCAAATCTCTGATTCTCATAGTATACCCTCCTTAAAATAATTTTTTATTTGCATCCATCAATGCAAGTACTTCCTTTTTTGTTGCCAGTTCTTCGGAAAAAGCACTGGCACTTCCGGTACATACACCATAGCGGAACGCATCTGCATAGCTGCCACCATTTAAATATCCATATATAAAACCAGCCACCATGGAATCTCCGGCGCCTACCGAATTGACGAGCTTTCCTTTCGGTGCCTCAGCCCGGAACTCCTGACCGTCTTCCGTCACAAGGACGGCCCCATCACCTGCCATGGAAACAAGAACATTTCTTGCACCTTTTTCCTGCATGCGTTTTGCATATGTTACAACATCATCCTTATCATTGATTACCGTGTGGAAAATCTCTCCCAGCTCATGATTGTTTGGTTTGATCAAAAACGGATGATAAGCAAGTACATTCATCAGCAGATCTCTGGTCGCATCTACTACAATATTGAGTTTCTTGTTCTGCAGATGTTCCATGATATCCATATACATGGATTCCGGCATTGTATCCGGGATGCTTCCGGCAAGTACCAGTGTATCGCCATCCTGCAATGCATCCAGTTTTCCGTAAAGCTTCCGGATATCTTCTGATGCAATCTTTGGTCCCTGTCCGTTGATTTCCGTCTCGGTCTGTGCCCGGAGTTTTACGTTGATACGGGACAATCCTTCGGTAACGTGAATAAAATCTGCGGTAACACCTTTCTCCTGAAGAAGCCGTGTGATGGCATCTCCGGTAAATCCTGCCATAAATCCAAGTGCGGTGCTTTCTTCCCCAAGATTTTTCAGTACCATTGAAACATTGATTCCTTTCCCACCCGGAAAAATAATTTCCTTGCTGGTACGGTTGACCACACCGGTCATAAAGTTGTCCACATTTACAATGTAATCAATGGATGGGTTAAATGTTACGGTATAGATCATTCTTTCACCTCCACAATATTTTTGTATTTTTTAAGTGCCGGCTTGTACAGCTCCGTTGTTAAGATGGTTGCCTGTTCAAAATCAGCAAATTTCACACTGGAAAGCTGGTCAAACTTGCTGGCATCTGCCAGAATATAGCAGCGTTTGCAATTCTTCATGGAATATTTCTTTACCATGGCTTCCTTGATCTCCGGGGTGGAATATCCTTTGCTGACGCTGATTCCATTCGTTCCCCAGAATCCTTTGGTAAAATTATACTTGGAAAGCATCTCCATGGCTTCCTCCCCGACGATCGCCTCTGTCTGGGATTTGAATTCGCCTCCCAGCAGATAAACACGGCAGCCCTTTTCCGCCAGAAGCTTTGCATGGCTGATGGCATTTGTCACAAACACCGCCTGTGTCTCCTTAATAAAAGGGATCATCGCCTCGGTGGATGTTCCGGCATCCAGATAAACAAAATCATCCGGGCGGATGAGGGATGCTGCATACTTTGCAATTGCATTCTTTTGTTCCGCATTCATCGTCTTACGGTTTCTGACATCCTCATCATGTGTACTCACACTCGGCCGTCTGGCGATTGCACCGCCATGCACCTTGGTCAGAAGACCATTCTCATCCATTGTGATTAAGTCCCGGCGGACGGTTGATTCTGAAGCGTCAAGTGCAGTCATAAGTTCCTGTATTGTGGCACTTCCCTCCGCTTCTATTATGGACAGTATCCTTGAAAATCGTTCTTCTGCAAGCATATGCCTCACTCCTTTGTTTTCTTTTTCGTTCACAATCTTTCAAAATCGTTCATTTGATGGTTCTTATTATAGTTACATTTTCTGTCATCGTCAATCACTTTCCGTCAAAATCATTCACAAAAACAGAACTGGGATTTTGTGCATAATGTCATGTTATTGAACACGGCGGCTATGGCTCGAAAGGACAGGGGAGGGGGACACCAATGGCAATCCGGCTCATGCTCCTTGCAATTAAGAGGCTGTAGGAATTTTTGTTTTAATTGCTATCAGGCGGACGCAACCGGTGGTCATTCGCCTTCCGGGCTCAGTGACCACCTGCCTCGTACATCCATGTACGAGGCTTGCTGAAAATTGAAAAAATTCCAACAGCCTCTAAAATGCAGGAGAAATCGCCGGGTTGCCATTGGTGTCCCCCCTCCCCTGTCCTTTCTACCTAGCAGTTTACAGTACAATTGTTTCACACCATGTCAAAAGCCTATTATGTTTTGTAAAAAGAACAGCATACTTATTGAGAGTATGTGTATTATTTGCTACAATATCCCCGGAATATGACAAAACAGGTTTTTCTGTGAGTTTCTTGGTATTATCTTATAGAAATGCAGAAAATTTTATTTTACAATTATCCATTACAAACACAAGGAGGAATTATCATGAGAGGCGTCGAAACCCGAATTCAGGAAATCCGTCACAAAATTTTTACAGAAGTGGCCCGTATGGCTTATCATACCGAATGGCCTGTAAAGGAACGTATGGAAGAACTTCCATATAAGATTATTCCAGGAGAAACCGGAAATTTCAGAAACGATGTATTTTTGGAGCGTGCAATTGTAGGCGAACGCCTGCGTCTGGCAATGGGCCTGCCAAACCGCAGTGCAGCAGAGCATGCCCCGGTATCCGATGGCATTGAAGCTGCTGACCAGGCAGAAACTTACTATACTCCGCCTCTCATTAATGTCATTAAATTTGCCTGCAATGCCTGTCCCACAAAACGTGTGCACGTAACAGACGGCTGTCAGGGATGTCTGGCACATCCCTGTATGGAAGTATGCCCGAAAGGAGCGGTTTCCTTAGACCGTACCACCGGCAGATCTATCATTGACCAGGAGAAATGTATCAAGTGCGGCCGCTGTGCAAGTGTCTGCTCCTATAACGCCATTATCATTCAGGAACGTCCATGTGCCAAAGCATGCGGTATGGATGCCATTACTTCAGATGAAAACGGCAAAGCCAATATCGATTATGACAAGTGTGTTTCCTGCGGTCAGTGTCTGGTAAACTGCCCGTTCGGTGCCATTGCTGACAAATCCCAGATTTTCCAGACAATCCGTGCCATCCAGTCCGGTGAAAAGGTTTATGCAGCTGTCGCTCCTGCATTTGTCGGTCAGTTCGGACCAAAGGTTACCCCTGGCAAGCTGCGTGCTGCCATGAAAGAACTCGGGTTTGCAGACGTTTTTGAGGTAGCAATCGGTGCGGATCTGTGCGCAAAGCAGGAAGCAGAAGATTTCTTAAAAGAAGTGCCAGATGAACTTCCATTCATGGCAACTTCCTGCTGTCCGGCATGGTCTGTCATGGCAAAGAAATTATTCCCGGATCACGCCAACTGTATTTCCATGGCACTGACTCCGATGACATTAACTGCACGTCTTATCAAAAAGCATAACCCAAATGCGAAGGTTGTCTTTATTGGACCATGTGCAGCTAAAAAACTCGAAGCAATACGCCGCAGCGTCCGCAGTGAAGTAGATTTCGTACTCACCTTTGAAGAAATGGCGGGTATTTTTGATGCAAAACATGTGGATCTGGAAAACATGGAAGAAGATCCGGATGGTGTAAGTGACGCTTCCACCGACGGAAGAAACTTTGCCGTTGCCGGTGGCGTTGCACAGGCTGTCGTAGATGTCATCAAACGAGATCATCCGGAACAGGAGATCAAGGTGGCAAATGCCGAAGGATTAAAGGAATGCCGTCAGCTTTTAAAGCTTGCCACATTAGGCAAATATCCGGGTTATCTGCTCGAAGGCATGGCTTGTCCGGGCGGATGCGTCGCCGGAGCCGGAACCATGCAGGCAATCAAGAAATCCCAGACAGCGGTCGGTCTGTATGCCAAGAAAGCAAACCATCAGTTCTCAAGCGAAACCGAATACATCAAAGAACTGGATAAACTGGTGGATTAAATATCTGCCATATAAAAAAGCTCTGCGCTTTCGAAAATTTCGAAAACGCAGAGCTTTTTGTCTGTTCTTTTACTGTACCCGAATCCCGGTATCGAAGGTCCATTTCCACTGTCCAAAGGAAGATGTGTATCCGCTGGTTCCTGCAATATCATTGTCAATCATAATTCCGCTGCATGTAGAATGAATCCGCCAGTACCTACTGTTTCCATACTTATGCACAATCGTGCGGCCACTGTAACTGTACTTGTTGCCTGCAGATCTCTTAATCGTTCCTTTCGCATAGACACCAATATCTTCCAGATAATCTTTTACCGCTTCCATTGAAGAAAATTCTCCGAAATATATGGCTATATGAGAGGAAGAACCGCCCTTGCCATAAACAACAACATCTCCAAGTTCCAACTGGGAAAGGCTTTTCCCACTGCTTTTTCTTCCAATAGACTTCTTTGTGCCGGAATTCCACTGGATCGCACCCTTTGTTGCAACCCCTGTTGTATACGAAATACTCGATCCGCTTACCCAGTCTCTGGTACAATGTGCTCCAACACTGAGATTTTTCAGTGCAGTCCCTTTCCGTCCCTTACTCTCCAGACGATTCAGGGCTGCCCGTGTGTATCCACTGCAGTCACAGCGGATTCCATCAACCACACTGCCATAACTCTTTCCCAAAAATCCCTTACACAATGTTTTCCGGTAATTATCCTGTGCCACAACCGCGGTATGATTCTTCGATGCTGCTTCTGCCGGTGCTGCAGTACCCCCTACTACAACTGCCGCCAGCAAAATACCTGCGATCAGCTTTCTGCCCCATGTAAACTTAAACTTCAATGCACTTCCTCCAATTTGTTACAACTTTGTTACTTAACTATAACATATTTTAACAATAAGTAAAACCTTTTTCAAGAAAAATGTGCAAAAAAGTTTCGTTTTTATCTCATTTTTTATGTGTTTTTAATATTTTTTGGTCTCAATCTCCTGGAAATTATTTTTCATATCATACGAAATAAGTGAAAAATCATCCCGTTCCACATGAAGCACATAAAAACGGTCACCCGAAGAAAGTCCCCTCATCTGTTCTGCACCAGTCCACGTATCCATTTTCTGCTGTGTTCTCTTTAAGGAAATTTTCTTTACAAAAGACGTTCCATCCCACTGAAACAGCATATACCTGTTATAATTGGTTTTGGTCCAGGTCTCTGTCGCAAATCCGACCAGTCCACGTCCGGTATCTACAAATGCACACTTGTAATTCTCTGCGGCACTGCAGAAATCTTCGTTTATCGTCACAGAATCCAAAATCCTGAGGTTTATCGGATCGGAGATATCAAACATTGTCAGTTTTACCCCTGTCTTCTCGCTTGTCTTAGCATCGGTTTCATAGCCGATGCCAAGCAACAGTCCATCTCCAAACGGGTGCAGATAATCGGAATATCCTGTCATCTTCACATTTCCCAGCGGCTTCGGATGTGCCGGATCGGAAATATCTACTGCAAACAACGGGTCGGTATTATGATAAGTAATGAAATATGCTATATTTCCCAGATACCGTGCCGCATAAATTTCTTCTCCCTTTGCAATATTTTCCAGCAATCCCTCTTTTTTCAGGTCCGCATCCAGCAGATACAGGCGGTTTTCGGATAAAGAATTTTGGGAATCTGTTGTCAGAATACGAAGTTCTCCCCCACTTTCCGAAATAGCAAACGTATCCCGGATCGCCCCCTTTACGGTTGTTTCTGCAATTGCTGAAAACATTCCATTCTTATAAGAAAACTTGGCGATCTTTGTCTTTTCTCCACGCTCATATTCCATCTGATACAGATAGATTGCATCCGTTCCCATATAAACCTGTCGTCCGCTGTCGAGAAGCACCATATGGTCTGCAGCCTTCGATGGCTCTTTAAGATTTACAGATGCCATAATGACTTCTGTTGTCCCATTCTTCTGCACATAAAAACACCCGGCATCTGCTTTTTTCCCGGCAATCTCCGGAATGACCTGAGCCTTCCAGTTCTTTCCGTCTCTGGACACCCAACGGTCAGTAAACAGATAAATAAAATTTCCAACCTTACGGGAACTCTGGTATGCTCCATCCATTTTCATGGTTGCACTTAATACCGGATTTGCGCGTTCGGAAATGTCATACGTCAAAAGAACTGTACTCACATTTCCGTCCGGTTCATAAGCGACTTTGTAACATCCGATAAAACCGGAATCATTGTCAGCCTCCGTGCTGTCGGACTGAATCTCCTCCTGTTGTGTTTCCCATCCCTGCTTGATAACATACAGCCGGTCATTATCCACGTATAGCTGCAAAAGGATGTCATTTTCCGTCAGTTCCGGCCGTATTTCCGACAGCTTACGCATATTTTTGTCCCGAATATCCACAATGGTCACCCGGTCATCATTCAGCACATACAGATAATTTCCGTCATTTTTGACGATGTCCCCCTCGTCCACACCGTTTACCTGCAAATTGGTGTCGGAATGGGTACCGGATGACTCTTTTTTCGCCTCGGCAGAACCGGTATCTTCCACGAAAAACGAATCATCCACTGTGCCTTCTTCCAACTCCTTTTGTGAATTGGATTTTTTCTGTACCGCTGCATATACATCCTGGTAACTTTTTGCCAGAGTAAATGCACCGATTTGTTCTTTCTTTTCTGTATCCTGCGTACTGTCGACAGTTTCTGTTACGGAAAGAGCAGCCTTTTTCGGTTGCGCATCATCGGTTCCATACTTATTCCATCCATAGGTTCCGACCGCAATCACCAGCACCGCAACTGCCGCAGCAATTCCGGCAAATCTCCGGTAATGTCTGTGTTCTTTCCTGCCTGCGGATGTCCGGTTTTTCCGCTCCTCCAGCATCTGCTGCACAGCCCCGGGTGTCAGAGTATCCGGCACGGTAATCTGCTCTGCGGATCTGTCTATTTTCTCTTTCCATTCTTCCAGGTTCTGTTCCTGCATATTCTCACCTCAATCCCTTCAGCTGTTTTTCCATCCGCTGCAACGCCCGATGTTCTCTCGACCGCACAGTATTCTCATTCATTGCAAGAATCTGTGCAATCTCCCGCGTCTTATATCCACCGAAGACATGCATTCCCACAATCATGCGGTCCTCCTCATCCATCGTAAGAAATGCACGCCGGACTTCTATATATTCCTCACGGGTATCACCCCATACATAGCCGTCCCAGCCACCGTTTTCTTCCGTCAGTTCTTCTCCCCGTTGATAGTATTCCCGCATTTTCTGTTTACACATATTTGCCACGATACGATACATCCAGGCGGAAAAAGCATCTTCCTTCCGCAATTTCCCGATATTTTCAAATGCTTCCATCACAGCGGCACTGACCACATCCTCCGCATCCTGTGTATTTCCAAGCGTATACAGCGCAAACTGATACAGCCTCTTATAAATTGTCCCATACAATTCGGCAAACGCTGCGGTATCCCCGCGCTTTGCCCTTTTTACTAATAAACGTTCATCCATGGAAGGCCCTCCTATCTATACAGTGTATCGGAGGTGTATTTTTGTTGCAAGAAAATAAAAAAGCGGTAAACTTCATCAGTTCACCGCAATTTCCAGTTGAAATCTTTTCTCCATCTCTTTCAGATAACGTTCATTGTAACTTGCAGCCACAAGCATTGGTGCATATGCATCCCTTCCACTAATGCGGAACATATAGGGGAATGCTCCAAAATGATCCAGATACTGCTCTGCAAAATCCAAAATCCCCCGCTGGATTTCCCGGATTCCCTCCGGATTGTAATCATATTTTCCAAACTCCAGCGTAATATCCAGTGCATTCAGATAAATACTTTCATTTTTTGTATGGTATCTGCCCAGATGAAACCCGGAAAAAGAAGGTGTCAATGAGGAAAGTAACAATTCCCAGAATACATTGTAGTCCTTATTCGGATCATGTTTTTTCAGCAGATCCCGATTCATCTGTCCGGAATACAGATATGACACAAGCCTGCCATCCTGCAGAAATGGATCTGATGCATCCGGCTCTGCGTTATGGACTGTATTAGTTCCTGCAACAATTCCTGTAATTTTACAATCCATGCCCCATACCCGATTGACCAAATGGGAAAGTGCAATCGCTCCGCTTCCCGCCCATCCAATATCAACTGCTGCTACATGCTTACATCCCTGTAAAATCTCTCTGTAATACGTTTCTGCTGCAAGCTGCTGTTCCTTATAACATGCAGTCACTTCATCCCATTTTGCCTCTATAAACCGCCGAAGCAAGTATGCATTCTTATCTGTAATCTCATCGTTTTCCTGCAAATCAATAAACTTTTGTTTCTCTTTTATGCCGTTTTTCTTTTCCCATGCCGTCCAGATTTCCGGCCAAGCCGAAAGCTCCGGGATCAACTTCTCCAGTTCCATGGAACGCAATGCGTCCCCGATAGAAACCTTTTGGTTCACCTTGTGATAAATAAACCTTCGGAAAAAATCGTGCTTGTCCTCATCTGCCATTAGTTTTGTAGCAGCCTTGCGGGACCAGTAAACATATACGGTTCGGTCATCCGGATATAACTTCTGATAAACCCTGCGAAGAATATCTCCATCCCGCGCGAGAAACAGTACTTGATCCAGATGATGCTGCTCGTAATACGCATGAATAAAATGGCAGTACCCCACAACAAACAACCCGCCGTACACATATCCATACTCGTATTCCATGCTGAATTTTTCTGTACCATTATACAAATGATTCGATACCAGCCCACGGTATGCCCCGCCGATCATGGATGACATATCCATCGGACGGTACAGTAACACATTTTTATTTACATTCTGATAGGGCATGATAGCAAGTCCGCATTTCTGTGCCATTTTATGATCACTGTGCGGATTATCTCCAATATGTACGATACGATTACCAGAAAAATCCCGAAGCACGCGGTGGAACAGATCCCCCCCTGCTTTATTTTCCCCATATTCACTGGAAATATAGATACGCTCCGCTCCCGTATATCCGGCATTCTGCAATATTTTTTCAATACAAGCACGCGGAAGATACATATCAGAAACAATGATCACGCGCTTCTCCAGTTCTTGCAGACGTTTCCATACCTGCAGCATATACGGATTTGCATAGCAGAGTTTTTCCTCGATTTCGCACTCCAACTGCATCCCCTCCATGGCATCCAGTCCGGTATCTTCCGCCAGATTTTCCCAGATATCCTGTAGTGTCACTTCCATGTGTCCGTTTCTTTGCTTGCACTTCATGCGGGCATCCCACTCTGCCCAAACACGCACATTTTTAAAGTCAAGTAAATCCAAACGCTCTCCTATCATGTAAAATACATCGGTCGGAAGTGCCATTGGTCGAAAAATCAATGTATCAAAAATATCAAACGATATAATATCATATTTTTTAATTTTTTCTGTAAATTCATCTACCGAAAGAATTAGCGTTTCTTTTTGATACGCTTCAGATTCACTGATTTTAAAAGATAATCGCTTTTTTTCATAAAAATCAACTTCTGGAGTTTTCCCCAGAAAATGGCAGAAAAATACATAGTATGCTAAATTCAGCCACAGTAAATATATCCATGAAATTATTTTTTGTATACCTGCCGCCCCATCATGTACTTTATGATACCGATAACAAATCCCCGGATGCTTGTTTACCAGAAAATTGTATACTTCACTTCTCATATGTTAAATTCCTTTTTCAATTATTATTGTAACCTATTTTGAAAGTTTGTTTGTGTTTAATATTCAAAGAAGAATTAACTTATTTTTTTAGGAAACTATACTATTTTAGCTTTAATAAACTTTTTTATTCTGAATTTTAAAGTAACCACTCTCCAGCATACTGCATTCTTTAATTTGCTGCTTCTAGCCCGCTGCAGCTTCCTATGATACCGCTCTGCATCAATACGTTTCAACCAACGCATTCCTTTCAAAAAATCATTCATAGCCAGAATCACATAATATTCTGTGAGCCAGTCCTTCCGCACATGATACGCCGTAATCTTTTGTTTCCATGCTTCCATCACCAGCTCTGTCTCCGGCAAAAATCCATGTATCTGATTCACAAACAGAGGGTTTCTCGTATCATAATACTGCATAAGTGGTGTCATCCGCTTATCATATGTCTCATGCCAGACCTGCACACCTTCTATAATAATCGGCTTTCTGCCACATCGCAGCCCGTACTCCACATCATCACAATGTATAAAGAATGGGAGCACATCATTGTGCAGTACAAATTGCATCGGAAAGCAACAAAACCACCAGCCGCCGTAATCTGCATCCGCGTCATATACAACTTTCCCCGGTGCATAACCGCTTTTGCGCACATCACGCAAAAATTCCACATGTGAAATATTTCCACCATTCCACTTCTCCGCCGCTGTATATTGAATATTTGGTCTGTCCATGCAAAACATACGTCCTGCCACTGGACGATCCCTGTTTTCTTCATCCACCTGAATGAGAAAATCAAACAACAGATAAAAACTATTGATATCAAATGCGACATCATCATCCATAAAAATTACATGCGTGAACCCTTCCTGTTTCCGGATTTCTTCAATTCCTCTCTGAAATCCTCCCGATCCACCCGTATTTTTATTGTACACAAGATGTGTATAATCATCTTCTCTGATCTTTAACTGCCGCGCATTATCCACAATAAAAATATGCAGTTTCCCATAATACTCTGTTTTTCTCCAATCAAAAAAATAAGAGGACTGCAATAATGATAAATTTCTATAAATATATTCTTCTCTCTGGTACGTGCAGATATTTAGTGCAATTTTCACTTCGTTTTTCATGATCACTGCCTCTGAAACTTTTTCATAGTTTATATATCAATAATTGAGCATATTCTCATCAAGCAGAAAATCAAAGATATTCATAACAAGAACCCCATCCTCATTATAGTAGGGTTCCGGCGCATCCTTCGTAATGATTATTTTTTTGAAGGCATCCCCTGTCAACATCAAAGAACGCTGCTCCTGCTCCATCTTGGCCTGGTCAGGCATCGCATAAGCCGACTGAATATAATAACGTCTGGAGCCCTTGTTACAGACAAAATCAATTTCCAGCTGCTTGCGCACACGGTTTCCCTTTTCATTGGTGCTGTTAATTTCAATAACTCCCACATCTACATTGAATCCCCGAAGCTTTAATTCGTTAAAAATAACATTTTCCATGGCATGCGTTTCTTCCAACTGGCGGAAATTGAGCCGTGCATTGCGAAGTCCCATATCCGTAAAATAATATTTTATCGGTGTATCAATATATTTTTTTCCCTTGATATCATACCGCATCGCACTGTCAATCAAAAAAGAATCACACAGATAATCAATGTAATTTTTGATTGTACCGGCACTGATACTCTTCTGCTTCATACTCTTAAATGTCGCTGACAGCTTTGTCGGATTTGTGAGTGAACCGATGGCAGAAGAAAGAATATTTAAAAGTTCCTCTAATTCCGCACGGTTCCGGATTTTATGTCTGCCTACAATATCTGAAATATAAGTTTCCTCGAACAGAGCCTTTAAAAATGTAATTTTTTCTTCCGGTGTTTTAAAATTCAGGACAAGTGGAAGCCCTCCATATACCACATACTCCCGCCAGCCATTTTCCTTTGTCCCCGGATAAACAGACATAAACTCTGCGAAACTGAGCGGGTACATATGAACTTCATCCCCCCTGCCGCGAAATTCCGTAATTACATCTTTTGAAAGAAAATGCGCATTACTTCCTGTCACATAAATATCCACATTTTTCATTCGGATCAGACTGTTAAGCACAGCTTCAAATTCATCTAGAAGCTGAACCTCATCCAACAGAACATAATACATATCCTCATCCTGCATCTGTTCTTTCATATAAGGATACAAAACCTCCGGATCACGAAATTTCTTATTTTCAAAAGAGTCAAAGGCAATTTCTATAATATGTCGTGTATCCACTCCTTCCGCCAGCAGATGCTTTTTAAACAGATTAAAAAGCAAATATGATTTTCCGCAGCGCCGAATGCCGGTTACCACCTTAATCAATCCGTTGTGTTTCTTGCTGATGAGCTTATTTAAATAGATATTTCTCTTAATTTCCATACATTGCGCCTCCTTCTATTGATTATTTTTGCAGATTTCTGCGCTTTTATCCAATAGAATTATAACATAGTTTTGTATGTCGTCCAATTTTTATTGATTATTTTGGCAGATTTTCAGTGCATGGCATGAGTCATCACCTTTAAATCCCCGTTCCACATTGGAACGGGATTTTTCGTTTCTACCTCAATTCCCGCTTCACGCACTCCAACGCACTTGCAATCACCGCATCCATGTCATAGTATTTATACTCACCGAGACGGCCTCCGAAAATAACCTTCCCTTCTTGATCCGCCAATGCCCGGTATTCCTTATAAAGCGCTCCATTCTTCTCATCATTTACTGGATAATACGGCTCGTCTCCCGGCTTCCATTCCGAAGAATATTCCCGGCTTATGATAGTTTTCGGCAAATCATTTCCGTTCTCATCCTTACCAAACTCAAACCACTTATGTTCAATGATTCTTGTCCATGGCGTCTCCCGATCTGTATAATTCACTGCTGCATTTCCCTGAAAATTTGGAATATTAAGGACTTCATTTTCAAAACGAATCGAACGATACTCAAGATTTCCAAGCGTATAATCGAAAAATGCATCAATCGCGCCAGTGTATACCACCTTATCAGCCAAAGCATCCCACTTTGCCCGATCCTCCAAATAATCCTCATTCAGCTGCACATCAATTCCATCCAATAAATTTGCCACCAGCTTTGTGTATCCTCCAATCGGAATCCCCTGATACAGCGCATTAAAATAATTGTTATCAAAGGTAAGCCGCACCGGAAGTCTCTTAATGATGAACGCAGGAAGCTCCTTACAGTCACGTCCCCACTGTTTCTCCGTATATCCCTTTACCAGTTTTTCATAAATATCCCGACCAACCAACGAAATCGCCTGTTCTTCCAGATTCCGTGGTTCTCCGGTAATCTCTTTCTTCTGCTCCTCAATCTTTGCTGCCGCTTCCTCCGGAGTCACAACACCCCACATCTTATTAAACGTATACATGTTAAAAGGCATTGAATACAACTCACCCTTATAATTAGCAACCGGTGAATTTGTAAAACGGTTAAATGTTGCAAAACGGTTCACATAATTCCACACTTCCGTATTATTGGTGTGAAAAATGTGCGCGCCATATTTGTGAAAATTAATACCTTCCACTTTCTCTGTATACACATTTCCCGCAATATTTGGACGCTTGTCTATCACAAGCACTTTCTTTCCCGAATCGGTTGCCTGTCGTGCAAAAACCGATCCAAACAAGCCTGAACCAACAACTAAATAATCATACATTTTCATTCTCCTCTTCATTCAAAACAAACTATTGATTTTCGTCTTGACTCACTTAAGAACTTACGGTTCCTTAACATCATCTAATTCTAATACAGGCTCTTTTTCCAATAAATTTATCACCTTTTCTTTCGCTATATCATTTGGGAAAAGTCCCATTAGTCTATATTCCCTTTTCTCGTCATGTCTTTCTGCAACAAATCCTTTTAAATATTGCTCTCTAAAAAAAGCTTTAGATACCAATTCAATTATTTTTTCAATCATAATGTTTCCTTACCTCTGTCAATTCTTTTAAATACTGTCGATATTGGCTTAACATAATATACATCTGTGCTGCTACTGCTCTGGCAATGTTTATATTATAATTCTCTTCGCTCTTCAAAAAAGCCTCTGTCGACATAGAATCAATGCATAGAAATGCCAAGACATCGTAACAGGATTTTTTTCTATTTAATCGTTTATTTGCAATACTGATTGGAACAACAATCGTTCCTTGATAATACAAATACCAATCTGGTGTTGAATTCCTATATCTACTCCCTTGTTTTTCACATTCTTTTGCATATTCTACTAAATTCTGTTGATAAAAATAGGAACGATCACTATTCGGGCTAAGTATATCATAAAAATCAGAATTATCTTTTATGTAAATGGGTTTTGTGAGATTATTATCAAATTCACACCTCTTGATAGCTGTATTGGTGGATCTTACAAAGGTTCTAATTGTCGCAGTGCTTAATTTTACCGATCCTACAGAATCAATATATTTAACACATGCACTTACCTTCTGCCCTGTAAAGGCTCTATAGATTTCGCAAATATCGTCGAGTGAACTCTTTAACACACCTTCAACTTTTGTTGTCAAATATTCAACCGAAAGCTTCCCATCTTTTCTTGTTTGAATAATATCAAAATAACTATTCCGAAACTGTCTGTTCATATAAAAAAATTTTTCAGATATTATGAATTTAACACCTACTAATATTTTTCTGTATTTTATCATATATCGATACATATTAAACAACATACTACCTGTTATAGTTAAAGTCACAATATAAATAGCAATAAATAAATTCTTCTCCTCCAGATTCATTTTTCTTATTGTAAAGAATCCAATCAAAGGAGTAATAATTGTCACTGCCGATGAAAAAATTGTCAAGAAATTAATAAATCCTGCTGGAATTTTTTCCAATTTATTGTTTAATTTATCAAACATATTATCCCCCTATTTTTTACATACTAAATTAAACTGCAAAGCGTATAGTATAACTATTTCATCTATTTATTATACAGACTTAATTCTTCTAAAATAATCCTGAGGGTCATGCGTATCATAAACAACTGAATCTATCACCTCAAACGTTTCGGCATCTATAATTACAATATTTGCCCCTCTTCCATTCGAAGAATATTCAATTCCATCAATCAAAATATTTGCTTTATTCAATTTTCTCCATGAATGGGACTCCATATGAATAGAGTGGCCATAACTCTCCGCCTCCCAAATAGTAGGAACCTCTGCAACATCAGATGCCTTGTCCGCAATAACCACGCCCTTTAACATAAATCCACAATAAGTAACCCACAGTTTATTCGGATACTTTTCAAATCCTAACTCATTTATATCCTGATGATAATTTGTTGCCTTGATAAATCCTGGCGTATCTAGCCTTTCTGTACATAAGTGCTCACCATACACTTCTTCCACTTCAGCAAACAACTTACGTTCTACACCATTTTCAATTATATCCACACGATACCTAGCCCCCTAATTTTCACATATGGAGATTTTATAATAATTTCGTTTTCCATATATTTCATCCCCTTCATATTCATTTACTGTATCTGAATCTTTAAGTTTTTGTAGTCACTATACAGAGCGACACTTCCGTCGAAATAAAAAGCCTTCGCTCTAAATTCGTGTTTTAATTCACGATTTTTATTTTCAAGTCGTGCCCTTTTTTCATTATTATCGCCAATTCGAGCAATGCGAGTCCACTCTCCATTTATACGTTCCTCTATAATGAGCCCGTCATAATGATTATTATCCATAACCTCCCATACGAACTCTATGCTATCCTTATCTATTGATTCAATTTCTAATTTTGATAATCCATCAATTTTGAGCGATAGCGCATTCTGTACAGCAACTGAAAATGCGTTTTCTTTTATATCATTCATAAATTTATTTCTTCTCAAAGAAGATTTCCATCCTCTTTTGTCCAAAAATGCCAAAACATTGTATTTTTTCACGTCTGCTAATGATATTATCTTTAAGGTACCGATATTCGCTTTATCTATTGCATCAACTAAATCCTGTCCCTTTTCATTGTTAACAATAATTGCTGATACTCCATACTTATGATTCAATGTCGAATCAAATCTATCTACCCCCCAGCAATCACCTATAGTTATATCTCCATATCTTTTATTGCCTTGATATTTACAGTCCATACATTGAGATGACAGGGCAAGGGAGCATGTGTGATATACTTTTAAGTACATATCATTATCAATATCCTTGACTATTTTCTCACCATTTTTCATCTCCAACAATACAGACTTTGCGTCCCAAACCTCATTAGTCTCTTTCTTGTGTCTAAAATTGTATTGTTTTATATTCGATGAATGATCCTTTTCGCATATATATTTATTAAATATTTCTGCACTAGGACAATTCGCACACAACAAATCCACTAATATTAAATTCGCATAGTATCTTCCTAAATACTTTTTTAATCCAACTATCTGACAAGGAGTACCTGTAAATAAAACTCTTCTTCCATCTTCAAGATAGTCCTTAACAAATTTATATGTCTTACCCATATAACTCTGAAAATATTTTGATTTTCTAAGCTTATATAAATCATCTATATTATCAATGGCTATATGTTCTACTCTAAAATCATCCCTCCATGATGCGCCAACAACTACTCCTTTATTTTCTAATATAATTTGTGCCAACGCAGAAAACGCACCACCTGATGAGCTTTCCTTTAGCAGACTGCAATCGTTATGTATGAATGCATATGACGTTGGATTATCGCTATTTAAATTTTTAGGTTGCTCTAAAGCCGGACAAACCGCTACACATTTGCCGCATTTAATACAATTATCTTCATCAACATATGAACGATATATCCCATACTCATCTCCACTAAGCTTAATCGCATTTGCCGGGCACACAGAAAAACATGCCCCACACCCTACACATTTTTCAATAGACAATAAATTATTTACTGAAACCTTCGCTCTCCCTACCTTATTTATAATTTCAGACTTTGGTGTCTTCAATTTGTTTTCCAACCATACTCTGCCCTCATTTGCTTTTTTTTCAATGATATCATTAACATGATCGTAATTAATATTTTGTGTCAATGTATCGAAAGATAATTTTTCTATATTATTAATATCAATCAAGCGATCACTAAGCATACACATATCCAAAATGGATTTAAATCTATCTATTCCTCTCCCATCATTGGCAATAGCAATAAATGGTTTATTAAAAATCATTGCAAAACACATTCCGTGGAAACTATCCGTTATTACAAATTTCGCTTTTGCAAAGCACTTTAAGAAATCAGCCGCCCATATATTAGGCAACGTATTTTCCAGATTAAGCTTTTCTTTGTTATAATTATAGTGTGCAGAAAATCCATCCAACGCATTAATTGATTTAGAATTCATTTTTGTTGAAAAATCCTTAATCAACTGTCTTTTCTTCTCCGTAGGATCCAAAATATATGAAAAAATGTAATCGTCCTCTAATGCTAAATCTGATTTTTCTATAAGATTTTCCCATAATTTTCTCTGTACAATCATAACTGGTTCGATGATCTGTGTTGCATTAATTCCATAATATTTTTTTAGATAATCTACACCATTTTCTTCTCTTAATGAAATTGCATCATATCTCTCTAATAACCGTCTTATCTTCGTGTAATACTCATCTTTTTCAGGTATAAGATTTCCATATGATGTTGAAAAACTAATCTTTTTCTTATCATCTTTTACAAAATCCAAATGGAAAAAATAATCATACAATCTTTCTTTTTCGTTTCTGTTGGGATGGTTATGCCATATCTGATCTGATCCCGTAACAAATGTCTCACACATATTATTAAATTCATTTACACGTTCAAATGGTAGACATTCTGAGATATCTTCACTGTCATACACTGCCTCAAAAAATTTTTTTGCATGTGGCTCAAAACCATTGTATGGCGTTACTATATTCAGTGGTCTCAATCCCATTCCCTTAATCAAAGAAAACGTAGCATATCCATTAAGTAGAGAACCATAATTTCCCCAGTACCAACATCCTACTATCCCTACATCATATAGTGCCATTTATTTAACCTCTCTTATTTTTCTTGGAATCGCGGTTATAGCTCTCCCGATTTTATAAGTCTTGGATTTTCGGGTTTCACTTAATCGCCATCCCAAATTATCTCTCTGCTTACGTACTTCTTCCAGTTCCGTGCTCAACCTCTCGATTTTCTTTCTATATACATCAACATCATCTTCGACAAAATGCTGATATAAAAAGTCTTTTTCTTCCAAAATCTCCGACACTTCTTTTCCAGAAAGAGAAATATTATTCACCTTGCCTAAAGCATAGACTTTTTCTATTTGCTCGTAATGTTCCTGGTTCGTACACAAACCACTATGATTTTTCCAGAACTCATCCAGTGAAACCTCCTGATCAACAATCGCATATATTTTTTTCAGAAAATCCTCTGTGTCTCCGACATTAAACCGAAATGCGTCTGATCGAGTTAATTCAGAGGCTCCTCCTGCACTACTTGACAGAATTGGCACACCAAATGCCACCATTTCAATGGCCACCTGCGGCAAATTATCCTCCCAAAGTGCCGGTATCACTCCAAGGTTTACTCCAGTAAGAATATTATGTAAATCAGCGTGGCTATAGCCATGAATAATCTTTACTTTATGGAACTTTTTTAATTTCTTTTGAATATATGCATCTTTATCACGAGTTGTCGTTGTCAATACCAATTCGATTTTTGCAGCATATGACGAATCCATCTCCTCTAACGCATCCAATAAAAACGGATATCCTTTTTCTTCATATTCAAGATTGGAGCCCAAATAACCAATTTTGAAATAATCTCCAATTTCACAATTTGAATGTCCGATCTGGAATTCAGCAACTCTCGTACCTATGTAACTAAGTATCAATTTTTCTTTCTCAATATGATTTTCAACTGCAAGATCCAACACTCGCTGCGAAACGGCTAAAATACTGTCCATATTTTTATTTAATGCTTCCACGGCTCTGTTCTTAAATTCTATGAATTGTTTTGCATCTTTTTTGATACTCAGTCGATCAAAGCCAAATTTATCACTCCATTCATATTCATCAGCTTTTTCCAATCCCCCTTCCTGATTGACCCGTCCACGCTCTAACATTTCGTTTGCATAATTCCTCATATGTGACCGATCAATACATTTATCACAATCTTCCGCCGTACATTCTGGAACACAATTGACATGCTGATAGCGATTATAATAAAATCCTGTCATGCAGATTGGCACATAATTGTGCAGCGAAAAGATAAACTTTGTATTCGGATACTCTTCTTTCAAGTCAAACACATCCAATGATAATCCTTCCATATTATTGAAATGAATCACCTGGAATTCACCATATTTCTTCAAAAATTCATCAAAAGTATTTTTTAACATTTTATTTTCAAATGCTACTGATGGATTTCCAAACAACATATCCTGTGGAGCCGGAACCGGAGAATTCACTATCTCATAAGTTTTACAACGTTCTCCAAATATATTGTCTATTCTACGCACATAACATTCCTTTTTTGAAATGTCATATGCCCAACCACAGCTCAAAAAATAAACATCCACATCTGGGCGGTTATCGATGATCGACTGAATCAAATTTTTACAATATATCGTAACTCCTCCGCCAACCTTGTTGGAATTATCAAATGGAACCCAGTTATAAATTAAAACTTTTTTTCTATTTTCATATAAATTATTCAACGGTGATTTATACTGTAAATAGTTCTTCCTGTCACGAGCATTGAAATCATCTTTGATTACTGCAGGATTGATCTTGTCGAGCATTTCCTTAGCTTTTTTATAAAATAGCTGTTCTTTTCCGGCATAATCAGACTCTACAATAGCACCACATAAATACATCAGCGCTCTCGCATAAGCAAATTTGAGTGTCTCCTCGTCCCGACAATTGCATTTCTCTAATACATTTAAATTGTCGATCATTCGATCAAATGGAATATTAAAATCATATCCTTTAGATGAAGACCCTTCTACTTCCGTTCGATAATTATAAAATGGTCTTGCGGTCCAAATAATACTTTTTGCACAGCACATTGTTTCGAAAAAGAACGGATTATCGACCCATCCACCTCCTTTTGCTTCTTTGAACTTAATACCATTGTCTTCGATCAAACTTCTCTTATAAATGCCTGACCAGATCGATGGATGTCCCCACAAAATTTGTGGGTACTCTTTAATGGTAAAAGGTGTAGCAATCTCTGGCATATTTGAGCGTTCTTCATTGACTACTTTTTTGATTGAGCCATCCTCGTTCTCATAACAATTCCAAAAATTACTTTTAACTATGTCAACGGTTCCGTTATTGGTATACATATACAATTTTTCAAACATATTGTTTTCAATATAATCGTCCGCTTCCACACAACCAATATATTCTCCCGTTGCTGCAGCTAATCCTGTATTCATAGAATGTCCATTTCCACCATTTGACTTATGTATTACCTTGAATCGCTGATCTTCATTCTGAAATCTGTCCATTATTTGAGGGGAACTATCTGTAGACCCATCATCAACACATATAACCTCAATATCTTTCAAAGTCTGATTCTTAATGCTCTGTAAACATTGTTCCAAATACTTTTCTGCATTATAAATTGGTACAATTATTGAAATCTTTACCATTTTTTATTCCTCGCTTTTCCACTACATTTTCGCCACTATATCCTCAATTTTCCGATTAAAGAAAATTGTTCCCACTACATAACATCCACCTGCATACACACTCGCAATCGCCCAAAGTTTCCAATTCGGATACATACGCTCCATCACGCATTCCCTCGAAATTGAAATCACCGTATATAACGGATTCAAAATCGTCATGCATTTCTGCATTGTTGGTGATAACCGATCAACCCGATAGAAGATTGCCGAACCGTACATTAGAAACAATGTAAAGATCTTATAGAAATACGTGATATCTGCGAACGTTACGTTAATGACCGCAAGTATTTTTCCAATTCCCAGCATCATAATTATCGTAAGCAGGACATCTGGAATAAAAAGCAGCCACGTAACACTAGGTCGAATCCGGTATAATGCAATCACAAATGCATAGATCATTAAAGAAAACAAGAAGTTACGAAAAGCCAGCAAGATTTTCTGATCCACATATACATTTTTTTTGATCTGTGTTTTGATCAAAAAATTCTTATTTCCCATTAACGCATTCAAACACATCGTTGTTCCAGATGTGAATAATCCATAAATGGTTGTTCCTGTTAATACATATAATGGAAACCTGCTGGAGCTTCCATCACCGAACATCTTTCCAAACACCAGCACCATCACCACCATATTGATCAGTGGGTTGATAACTTCCCATAACTCGCCCATAAAGGTAGATGACAGGTTTCTTTTTTTATCACGTATCACAAGCTGGTGGATCACGAACATATTCTGCTGTAATTCGTCCACTCTTCGCCTAATTATCTGCTGCGTCTTTCCCACTACAATCTCTCCACTACATCATTCTCATATTTTTTAAATATCAGGATTCCAAAAGCAAGCATCCCAAATGCCCACGCAACCATCTGTACAAGATACATGGTTTCCGGCCACTGGCCATACACCACGCATTGACGCATCACATAGATGTACGCGTACAGAGGATTATGCTGAATCACCCATTTGACCCCATCTGCCACCCATTCTACCGAGTAGAACATCGCCACGAAGAATCGCAGGATGAAGATAAAGTTCGAATAGATATTCATCGCATCCCTCTGGAACACAAACCAGATGGAGACTGCATACGACATTCCTACTGTAAAAATCAGAAGTAGCAACAATACCACCGGAATCATGAGATAATACCATGTCACTCTCGCCCGATACCATGCCACCACCGCCGCAAACGGAATACATCCAAGCAGAAAGTTCACAAATGCCGTAAGCACACGGGACAACACAAACAATTCCCGCGGCAGCTTCGACTTTATCAGCAGATTCCTGTTATCTTTCAACGTAGTAAGTGACGTCTGTGTCGCCGTCGCAAAAAACTCAAACATCAAAAATCCCACGAAATAATACGCCGGATACTTATCAATTCCTTTATTGAAAATGGTCGAGAACAATACCACAACCAATGCCATACGCATCAACGGATACACACAGCTCCACAGAATTCCCAGAAAACTTCTGGCATATTTTCGTTTCAATTCTCTTTTGGTCAGTTCCCAGAGCACAAACCAATATTGCCGAATACTCATGCTTCTGCTCCTTTTTCTTTTCCCATGCGACAATATGCGCCCAGCACACCCAGGAAAATGGTGTAAAGTACATAGGTCAGAATATAAGGTCCGGTAAACAAACCCTGCCCCAGATATCCAACCAGTGCTGCAAGAACTGCTGCCTTTTCCGGCTTACGTTCTTTGCCCCTTGCATACATGACAAACGGCAGAATATACATAAGGAGCTTACAGGCTGCACCAAAGACTCCCATCGTAACAAGATATTCCAGCAGATCATTATGCGCGGTACAATACAGCCAGTTCCACTCCACATAAAAGTCGGCTTTCGCAATCTGTGCCTGTGTAACTGTATCCAAAAGTGCCGGTCCGACACCCATAAGTTTCTGCCAGAGCGTGCCATCTAAAAATCCCATAAAGGAGAAATACCAGATGGAACCACGGAAATTAAATAATTTCAGATTGTAATTGTAAATCACATAGAATACCACACCGATAACTCCGACTATGATCAGCCAGATCCATACTTTACTCAACACACGCTCCACACATGTATCCATCTTTGTCCGTATTTTTTCTGGAAAAACCGTCCCCAGCAGGAACAGCAAAATGATTACTATTCCAAGAATACCCGGAACCAGATACAGACGGTGTGCCAAAAGCAGCTTAGACACACTGTCGGTATCAATTGCACGCGGAGTGCACGGATGTTTCCACAAGACTTCTGCAATTCCACCGGCTATCGCGAACAAAATTCCATTGATCGCAAGATTTTTCAGACGATTGACTTTGCAGAGTGAATACCATACAACAAATAATGCTGCAATGCCAATTCCTATGTAAGTCGTATTTGTCAGCGTGATAAACAGACTGAAATATGCTGCAAGCAAAAGCAGATAGATAAAAAACCGTGCAAACCGGTTTTTCGTAAACAGCACTGCCAGCATGAAAAACGGAATAATGATCGACAAATATCCCGCCCAGAAGTTTACATTACCTATAGTAGAAATAAATATGTTGTACTGCAGCGGAATCTCATCGTGCATGATGAGGAAATCATACCCCAGCCGGTCTATGATACCGATTACAAGCACTGCGGCGGTCCCGAAATACAGATATACCCAGAGATCTCCCTTTCCGCTGTAGCATCTGGAAATGATAAAATAAACAATAACACTGCAGACAATCATCTGTGTTCCCACATCCCACGCATTTTCTCCGGAGATGGAATTTCCGATGTCGGCACTATATACCGTTGACACAATTGCAAGTATGCCAAATAGCAGCATCACAACATCCAGTGCGCTGATTTTTCTAAGCTGTGTCCTCATATTTTTTGAAAATTGATGGTTTTTTATCACAAGCATCAGACTGATGCACAAACTGACTGCGATAACTACAAATAAAATCCGCGAAAACAGCCAGTAAATATCCCTTTTATCGTTTAAAATATTATAGTAATTATCCGAATAGTACAGTGGCAATAATGTAAACATCAATACCATGAACATTTTCACGGCTTCTTCTCTTACTTTTTTCAAAATATATCCCCTATTGTCAAGATATAGGAGTCAGTATTTCCTGACTCCTATGGTAAACTCACATTTCATAAAAACTATTTTGTTTTAACTTTTGTTGTAGATGTCCACTTGGAATATACTTTCTTACCATTCTTGTCCAGCTTGTAAGCACGAACACGAACATAGTAAGTAGTCTTATCCTTCAGGCTCTTTACAGTGTAGCTTGTCTTCTTTGTTGTCTTAGACTTTGTAGTCTTCTTTGTAAATTTCTTGGATGTAGAATACTGTACTTCGTATCCTGCTGCTCCGGCAACTTTCTTGATGGTTACCTTTACAGAATCATTTTTTGCTGCAACAGTAGCTTTGGCAGGTTTCTTTACAGTAACCTCCTGCTCCGGTGTTGCGTCTGTAGCTGTAGTCTCTGCAGTTGTTGCTGCAAATACTGGTGTTGCAGTAGGTGCTACAGTTGTTGCAAGTACAGCTGCGGCCAGTAATGCAGCTGCTAATTTCTTCATTTTCATGACAATAAGTCTCCTTTCCTCTGAAAAATGTGAGTTATATATAAAAAATCTGTATACAGATTTTTTACCGGATTAATATACTTACTCGCTGTATTGGCTACGATAGGCTTTACACACGGTTTTCGGTTCCCCAATCATGCGCATGTTTCCCTGTTCAATCCAGACAACTTTCGTACAGTTATCGAGGATCGTCTGCATGCCATGCGAGACCATAAGGACGGTGGAGCCGCCGTGGATCAGTTCTTTGATCCTTGCGAGACTCTTTTTCCGGAAGAATTCATCTCCCACAGATAACACCTCATCCAAAATCAAAATTTCTGCCGCACCCGCCACCGTTGCGATGGAAAAGCCCAGCCTGGAAACCATACCGGAAGAAAAATTCTTTACTTTTTCTTCCATGAATCCCTCTAATTCTGCAAAATCTACGATTTCCTGATAATGTTCGTCGATAAATGCTTTGGAGTAACCAATGATTGCTCCATTTAAATACACGTTTTCCTTTGCGGACAGTTCAAAATCAAACCCGGTACCAAGCGTGAGAAGCTGAACCTTCCGCTGATCCACAACCACTCTTCCTGAGGTTGGATTGAGCGCACCTGATACAATCTTTAACAGGGTTGATTTTCCGGAACCATTCGTTCCGATCACCCCTACAATTTCTCCACGATATACGTTAAAGTTAATATGATTTAATGCATACAGTTCTTTGTATGACATCTGTTTTCGAAGGGTCTGTATCAGATATTCCTTAATACCTGACACATTATTGGTTGCAATCCGAAACCGCATAGTAAGATCCTCTACACAGATAACCGGTGGCTCAGATCTTTGCTCTTTTTCCTTTTCAAGGTATGGCAGGATCTGTACCGACCACTCTTTTGCTTCCTGTTCTTTCTGTTCCCGGAACTTTTTGTTTTCTTCCGTGTAATCAACAACCGGACGTTGTTTTTCTATTTTTTCATACACCATTTGTAAGATGCAGGCACTTACGGCCATGACACCAACTGTTTCAAACATTGCAATCCTCTTTATCTATTTTGCTTTAAGGCTCTGCCTTAAATGTGTTACATACTTTGCCATTCTTGCGGATCTCAGATTTGAAGAAATATGTTCTCCCGCATTGACGATTGTCCCTTCAATCCACCCGCTTTCATGGATTACCTTTTTTGACAACCCCAACATGATACATAATTTTGAAAGAATTCTCAGGTCTTTAATTTCTCTCTGCGTCAGGCGATTGGCGATACAGCGCATATGTTCGTCGGACAGATCATCCGAAAACAGCTGCATACCATAGTATTTTGCTTCCCATCGATTTGGTCTGGACATGATGGTTTCATACAACTTTCCTGCTATATCTTTCTGACATAGCATGGCTGCTTTATGTTCCGGCTGCTTCGACAGATGATCCATAAACATCCGGAGTAACTCATTGTTTCTCTTTAGCTGCTCTGTGTTTGGATTCTCTACTTGCGAGAATACCGGAATATATCGTCCGGCTTCACAGCAATAAGCTTTTATCATCGGACAAGGTTCACTGTACATCACTTCAAAAAGACAGTTACTGAATCCTGCCTTTTTTCTGACATTCCCCTTTGGCATGAAATAATATGCCTCATATCTGCAATTGTTTCGGTTTACCGGATACTCATATAATCCAAAATAGTATCCCGTCAAAGTAATTCCGGTTTTTTCCTGTGCCAAAAGTGTCTGCATACTTTTCTGGATGGTTCCTACCCATCCACTGTCAACAATTGCATAACGGACATTGTCAAGCAGACCTTCCTGCCGCAGATATCCAATGGTAGTCTCATATGCTGCGTCTGACTTCTCATAAATCCTCTCCAGCAAATGTGTCGTTCCTTCCGCACAACATTTTTTTACCCGTTCTCTTAAATTGAAAATTTCCTTCCGATTTAAGGTTGCATGTAACGATCTCTGATAATTGATTTCCCTGCATACAGCAATCATCTCTTCTTCACTGAGTGCCGCACGGTTTAAGATTTGATAGAAACTGATATCAATCCCCGAAAGAAATATGCGGTCCAGACACGCATCCCCGAGGAGATGATATTCCGGAATACGCAAAGCATAACGGGATACTCGCAGATAACAGATTTCTATGGGAATATGTAAATATTCCACCATTTTCTTTGCGACAAGATACATCGGATATGCATCTCTTGCCAGAAAATACAGTCTTTTCTGTCTGTTTTTTTGTGCCTCTTCCAAAACCCATGCTACATACTGTACCAGTGCCGGTGCCCATAAGGTGACATATATCTGATCCTCCGGTGCACACAGCTGCTTCAGGCACTCCTCTGCAGCACCGGACAGAAAAGTATTCTGTTTTAACAGCATACGGTACGTTTCCATTCTCGGTTGTATCATTGCCTGATGTTTCATAAGTCTGCCATACGCTCCTTTTTTCTCACGATCATGCTGGACGGTACAAATCTGCTGACCATCGGACGAAAAATATAGAGCCAGCCTTTCGGCCAGAGGATTCCAAGACCACGAAATCCTTCGTAACGCACCTGACCTTCATGAAACCGGTTTTTCCATGACCGATTGTGATAATTTTCCCGGTCTACCCGGTAATCAAGCAGGCACTTCTGGATGTTATAACCTTTGTAGCCCAGTCCGAACAAACGCATAAACAATTCATAATCCTCGCATCGCGCAGTCTTTTTTCCTTCATCGTACCCAGCCACCTTTTTGAACAGGCTGGCACGGTACATGACGGTTGGATGAATATACGGCGAATATTTCAGGTAATCGTCCGTACCCGGCTCCTCCGGGCGGACTCCCTCTCCCCATATGCCTCTGTCATCAACCAGCTTGCAGTTTGTTCCGCACCACATATATTCGGGATGGTCTTTCAAAAAACTGATTTCTTCTTCAAATCGTTTTGGATGGGAAATATCATCGGCATCCATCCGTGCAAGGTATTTTCCCCTTGCACTGGCAATGCATTGATTTAACGCATACCCCAGTCCATGATTTGCTTTCGAACCAATGACGCGAATTCTTGAATCTTTATTTTCCAGTTCTTTCATATATGTGTTTACTTTTTTGATAGAAGATCCATCGTTGTATATTAAAAACTCAAAATTCCGATATGTCTGTTGCAATACAGAATTTACTGCCTTTTCAAAAACCTCAAGATCCTGTTGATTGTAAACTCCCATGATCACCGATATCATGGGTCTCTCCCGGTCATTTTCTATAGTAACTTCCGGTACTTTCGGCAGTTTCTGGTAGATCTGACTCATTTTTGCCGCAGACTCATGGAGTGAAAATTTTTCAACTGTATTCTGCGCCCTTGCGGCATATCGTTGTCTTTGTTCTTTATTTTCATATAAAGAAAGAATTGCTTTTGCAAACTCGTCTGCAGAAGCAGCATTACAAACCAGCCCATTCTCCTGATCTATAAGATATTCTCTGGTTCCCCGATTATCTGCTGCAATTAATGGAATTCCACTCGCCATTGCTTCTAATCCTGCCATTCCCATACCTTCACGCAAAGACGGAAATACAGAAATATCCGCGGTTCTCCATATTTTTGGCATATCATTCCGATATCCCTGCAAGAAAACCCGGTCGGATAACCCGTACTTTTTAATCTCTGTTTCAAGATTTTTTCTATTAGGACCTTCTCCGCAAATACTATAGTAGATATCCGAACGTGCAAGTTTTGCAATTGCTTCAATCACTACTCTGTGATTTTTGTTTTTATTGATTTCACCTGCAGATACAATATGAAATGCATGCTCCGGAATTCCGAGATTTTTTCTTAAGGTATCCCGTTCATGAACTTCATCTTCTTTTAATGGATAAAATTTTTCAAGATCTACACCAACTCCCGGAATCAGTGCTGCTCCCCCATCTTTTTTATAATGAAATTTATCTGCTCTCGTATAATCCTCATGATTTATGGTAATGATAATATCTGAAAACTTTGCCAGAACTTTTTCTGCCGGATAATAAAACAACCAGTTTTTTACCGGTGCTCCCTGAAAAAAGTGAAATCCATGTGCTGTGTAAACCACAAATGGCTTTCTTTTACTGAGTACGGCTGCAAGACGCCCCAATACCCCACCATTTGGATTATGACAATGGACAACACTGATCGCTTCGCGGTCTATAATCCGTATAAGTTCCCGCAATGCCCATATATTCTTTTTTATTTTAAATGGATTTTTTTCAATACTGATATGATGCAGTACAACCCCCATATTCCGGAGTGTCTCATCTTTGACCTCATAGATTGGTACACCAAAATTTGTTGCGTAATGAACCTGATATCCTTTTTTCTGAAGAAGTCTGACATTATTTAATTCGAACTGCGACAAAAAACCACTGGTTGTGGTTATAATCAATGCCTTGTTCATCCCTTTTTATCCCTGATCTTTCGTAAACCAAAAAACATTTCCCACTTTTCTGATACTCATCATAAGAATATCACGATTTTATCGTTTGTCAAGCATTAGTATTCATATGTGATAAATAATAATATACATCATGGTATGGCTTCAGGTCAATTGTCACTTATCCCAAAAGATCATTATTGTTTTCATCCTGTCTTATAATATATACATAAATTCATAAATTTTATAATAATTGGGAGGGTTTTAATGAAAAAGTCTATAAATGAACGTATCCACGATCTTCGCGAACGATCCGGACTGACACAGAGTGACCTCGCGATCCAGCTGGGTATGACAAGGTCCGGTGTCAATGCCTGGGAAATGGGCATATCGAAACCTTCTCTTGAAAATCTTGTAATTCTAAGCAGAATCCTGCATACAACCACAGATTATTTACTTGGAAATAATAATGAAGAAACAATTGTGATTAATGATTTTACTCCCGAAGAGAAAGAAATGGTCATGCGTATGGTGCATTATATAGAAGAAGTGCACCAGCTAAAGTGTAAAAAAAACAGCCCTCCCGTCAAATAGGGGGGCTGTTTCGTTCCTCGATCAGGAATCTTTTTTCGCCTTATCAATCATATAAAGAATATCTGCAAGCTCATCTTCCGGAATTTTGACATAATCCGCAAGTTCTTTCTGCGTTGGCTGTGCACCGTTCTGTTTTTTCAGATAGTTCACCGCTTCACTTACCAGCGCAACTTTTCCAACCACAGAATTTTCATTCTCATCCTCACCGGTCTGTTCCCGGATGCAGGATTTCATCGCTTCTTCCACCGCGGTAAGAAGTTCCTCTTCCACATCCACTTTTTCGTGGTTGCCGCACAGCTCGCTCAGGCGCAGGAAAAGTGCCATATTTCCTTCCTGCACAATATCCTCAAATCCTTCCGGGGAAACTGCCAGTTTCTTTGCTACTTCCAGTACGTTGCGCAGCCATGCATTGGATATCGCGTGTACCATGCTCTCTTCCCCTGCCAGCAGCTTCTTATACATATCAATCTGCTGCTCCTTGGTATACTCCGGAATATCTTTCAGTTCCTCCAAATACATCTGAAACATGGGAGAAGTGGAAATGTTGTCTGTGACGGAATCTTTTGCGGATTCCTTTTTCGCAGAAGATTCTTTGGTTTCTTCTTTCTCTGCGGTCTCCTCATATTCCGCTTCCTTTGTTTCCGGTTCGTTCTCTTCCGGCTGCGGATCATCATGTGGTGTTGACAGAAACTCTAACACCATCTCTTCCTGCTGTGCATTCAAATCCATATCCTTAAAATAGGAAAGGATCTCCTCTCTTGTCATCGGCTCCGCCGAAGTGCGGATAATATCCTGTACCGCACGTATGGTTTCTGTAAATGTATTCTGGTCTAACATATCAGGTCTCCTGTTCCTCATCATAACATTCGCTTCTGATCCGCGAACTGATCTCCTGCAGACATTCTATGAGGATCGGATTAAACTGTCCGCATTCCCCATGCAGGATCATTTCCAGTACCTTTTCATTCGGTACTGCTTTCTTATAAACACGCTCACTCGCCAGCGCATCGTACACATCCGCTACAGAAACTACCTGTGCGGAAATCGGGATTTCATCTCCCACAAGTCCATCCGGATAGCCTTTTCCATCGTAGCGCTCATGATGCCAGCGGCAGATCTGGTGTGCGATCTTTACCAGTGGCTCGTCCTGATAAATGCCAAGCTGTTCCAGCATTTCTGCACCGATGACGGTATGCGTTTTCATAATCTCAAATTCTTCTTTTGTCAGTTTTCCCGGTTTATTCAGGATTTTTTCATCCACACCGATTTTTCCGATATCATGCAAAGAAGAAGCAAGTGCGATCATGGCTCTGGTATCCCCATCCAGATGATACTTTTCGGTTTTCTGCGCCAGTCTCTCCAGAAGCATCTCCGTAAGTTTGTGAATGTGAAGCACATGGCTTCCGCTCTCTCCGTTTCTAAACTCCACAATATGACTGAGAATATGAATCAGCATCTCGCTGTTTTTCTCTTTTTCGTTGATCTGCGCGGTAATCAGAGAAGTCAGCCGACGCTGCTTCGCATATAATTTCATGGTGTTCGTCACACGCTGATAAACGATCTGTGCATCGCATGGCTTGCTGACAAAATCCACTGCACCAAGTGCATATGCCCGCTTCACAGCCTCCGGGGCATCGGCTCCGGACATCATAATAACCGGAATATCCTCAATCCAGTGATTTTTATTCATATATGTCAGGACATCAAATCCATCCATCTTCGGCAATACCACATCCAGCAGAACCAAAGAAATACTATTGACCTGCTGTTCCAGTATTTCTATGCATTTTTCTCCGCTCTCCGCCTGCAGGACATGATAATCCTTGGAAAAAATCATATCCAGAAGCGTCCGGTTGACCTCCTCATCATCCACTACAAGGATCTCCGGAATCATCTTTTCCGGTTGCTTCTGTGCGTGTATCTTTCCCTCATGATCAATCATGTTATTCTCGGTGATGGCCATGTTTTTCTTATTTTTTGCCTGATACATCAGTTTATGTGCGCGAAGCATTGCATGCTCAACAGATTCGTTCTGCGAAATCACGGCACCCATACTGACAGAAAGCTGAATATTGGAATACCCCGGAATCACTGCATTCTGGATCTTTTCCTGAATCTCCTGCAGTTTTTCTACCAGCCCATCTTCCTTTATCTCCGGCAGCACAAGAACAAATTCATCTCCACCATAGCGCACAAGCGTATCCTCTCTGCGGATACAACGCCAGATCACACCAGCAACCGCCGCAAGTGCCATATCTCCGGTCAGATGTCCGTATGTATCATTGCAAAGCTTGAAATCATCCACATCAATCACAACAATTCCGGCATTTCCCGTCCACATTTTTATCTCTTCCTCAAAATACAGACGATTATAAACTCCGGTCAGGACATCCTTATATAATTTTTCATTATATCCGGTCAGTTTATTGATCAGCTTTTCTCTGCAGGATATGTCGATTAAGGTGTCGTCCTCCAGATGATTGATCAATTCCATGACGTATGGCTGTCCATCAATCTCCATATACCGGGAGATTACCTGATAGACTTCTGATTCCAGAAATTCCAGCTTAATCATCTGCTTCTTTTCCCGCAACGCTTTATAGGAACTGCAGTTTTCGCACTTACCGTTTTTCTTCCAGAGACTGTAGCACGGACATCCATCCTGCACATTTTCGCACGTTCCTTTCCCTTGCTGGTAAAATGTCCGCTCAACATCTTCTCCTTTTAACAGACGTGCTACCTGAAAAATCTTCTGATAATATTTGATTTCCTGTTCTGCTTCCTGCATGGTCATCCCGTTACCGGATTGCATTACACCTCATCCCCCTGGCATTAGAAATTCAAGTCAATTTTAATCCCCTTCAGATCCTCGTTTACGAGATTGTTCTTTTTAAGAATCGTCTGGATGTGCTGCTGCGCCTCCTCCAGCTTACTCGTACCCATCTGATCCACCGTTACATCTGCCTCCAGCCTGTCTGCCTCGACAGAACCCTCAATCATCTTCTCCTGCTGCTGTTTTTCCTCTTTCTTTTCGTCAATCTTTTCCTGCTGCTCGTCGCGCTTCTCCTGCGCTTTCTCTGCTTTCTCTTTCTCTTCTTCCTGTTTCTCGTCGATGTGATCTACCGCATCCTGTATCAGCATGCCAAAAGCATCTTTATCGGAAGCATCCAACAGTTCATCCGCTGCATCCTGCGCTTTTTGCATATCCTGTGATTTCAGCTGGTCGAGCTTTGCATCTGCCGCTGCCTCAGTCAGAGAAGTCACATTACGCTGCGCCCTGTCTTTCTTGTTCAGAATGACATCCTTTTGTGCATTCAGCTGTAATGCCCTGGTCTGATAATCGGTCAGAGGGGTATTCTGCAGTTCTTTCAAACGGTCTATCTCCTCCTTGGAAAAGTCATCCGTCTGCACACCTTTCTGATAATCCTGATATTTTTCCAGCAGTTCTAAGTCTTTCTGCTCCTGGGAATCCGGATCCACCCCATAACTCTGCCGCGCGATTTCTTTACTCTCGCGAATCTGTTTCAATTCCTCGTTACACTCACGTACTTCTTTGAGTTTTTCCTCTTTCTGCTGTGCTATCTGATCCCGCTGGCTTACCGCCTTGTTATCACTGTCCCATGCATCCCGGATCAGCTTCATCGCCTGTTTCCGGGCGCTCTGTTTCTTGTCGCTTGCAGCATTGCCTGTGGTCTGGGCGAACTGCAAATCTCCGGCATATATGGTTCCTTTGTCGGATACTTTATTTTTGCGCGTTTCATCGTCTCCGATTTCGTATGCATTCATGTTAGCATGTGGTGCCTGAATCGTCAATGACATATGATAATTCCCCCTTTATTTTTTCATAATATCATCTTATATATCGAACATTTTCTGGAATTTCTCCATATATCCGGCAAAATATTGTTAATAGGAACTGCTGTCTTTATACTGCTGCTCATCCACCAGATTCTGTTTTAATGTCTTAAATGCCTCATCCCAGGTCTGCCCTGATTCATTTTTTCTGTTAAATTCGTTTTCTTTATCCCTGACATAGTTTTGTATCGGCAGATCGATCCGGTAAACCTTTTGTTCAAACGCCCAGTAATCGTCCTCCGAAGCAAAACCCGAGAGCAGTTTTTCTTTTTGCTCCTTTGTCCAGATACCATCCAGATTCTGTTTTAATTCCTCTACATATGCTTTTACCTGTTCATCGGTTACCTGATATCCATTCTGCATTGCCGCAACATACAGTGCGTTGCGTTCCTTGGCATAAGCAATTGCTTTCTTTTCCGACAATGTCTTATCATATGTAATTTCATAAAACTTCGTATACATCTGTACCTGTTCCCGGGTTACAATCGTATGATTTCCAATGGCACAGATTTCCTCTTTGTCGATACTCTTTGTCACACGCTCTTTGTCGGAAGACGCAAAATAATATACCGAAGCATCCGACTTCTGCAGTGTTTTCAGATAATCGCCAATCTCTTCACAGACATCTTCCACCACCTGTTCAAATGCATCCAGATCCGTCTGCTTTGCACCACTTTCATATGCCTCCTGTTTGATTTCTTCCTCCGTCTGCGTTCCTGTCTGGCTGTCTATATACTTGCGCACCGCAAGATTCTGACGAATAACCGGCTCCATATTCTTCCAGTAAGCACTCTCGCCACCGAATCCCGCATAAAAATCGCGGATTTCTTTCCGGTTCTCCGCTTTGTTCATCTGTGTCTTCAGCAGTTTTGCATAATCATCATATTCCTGATCCGACACAGTACATCCGTTCTTTTTTGCAAGTACATACAACGTCTTTTTTGTAATAATATCTTTTATAACCTCTTTTTTTGCGGTTTTTACCGTTTCTCCGTTTTCCACACGCAATGCCACTCCTGCCTGGATTTCCTGCTGTGTTACCGGAATTCCCTGAATACGGTAAACCACCTTTGCAGCCTTCCCCGTAAATCTGGAAACAATTGTTCCAAGCCGGAAAAAAGAAGTTCCTCCCCCTACGGACACACCGACTCCCGCCAAAACAAGCATGGCAAGAACTGCTGCAGCTGCTCCCCATTTAAAAGAAGCCTTTCTTTGGTGCATGTCATGTTTTGGCTTATATGTATACGCTTCCTCTATAATGTCATCATTGATTTCACCGATTGCATCGGATAATTTTTCGGATTTTCTCATAACACTACACCCTCCTTCTCCAGTTTCTTTCTCAGCTTTTTGCGCAGACGCATCAGTTTTACGGACACACTGTTTTCTTTCATCCCAAACGTTTCCGCAATCTGTGCGACAGACTCCGCATACCAGTACCGTTTGACGAACATCACGCGGCTGCCGGTATCCAGTTCCCGTAAAAAGCGCTCCAGGACTTTCGTCACCTCCTGTTCTTCCCACGGCTCCTGCTCCTGCGCTGCCGGAATACATTCTTCCAGTTCCGCAAGCGATACATCGTAATAGCTGTTGCGCTTTGCCGCCATGTTATGCCGCAGCCTTTTGACGGACAGATTGCGGGTAATCCTGCAGACATAGGAGACCAGCGGATTCGGGGTCTGCGGTGGGATGCTGTTCCACACACCAAGCCACGTATCATTAACACATTCTTTTGCATCCTCTTCGTTATTCAAGATCCGGCGGGACAGGCTCTGACAAAGTTTTCCGTATTTCTGCGACAATTCGGCAATTGCCTGCTGTGACCGCTCCTGAAATAAGCGGATGATTGCAGTATCTTCCATGATGATTCCTCCCTTCTGTTGGATGCCAGTCCTTTTAAAGCCACCTGCGGCTGGGACTGGAGCATCTCTTATCTGTATACTACCGATTTCTGGCGGGATGTGACGGGCAGATGTGTTTTTGTAAAAAAATAGCATCTAACATTTCTGTTAAATGCTATTTGGACACCAATTTAAATTATATATTACACTGACTTCTTTTTTACAATCTGTAATTCATACCCGAGAGCATCTAAGATACGACTAAATGCCCGAATTGTCGGGATACTTTCTTTCCTTTCAATCCTTGATATAACCTGTTGTTTATTCCCTGTCAGCAAAGCTAATTCCTTTTGTGTAATTTTTTTCTTTTTACGTAAAGAAATCATTTCACCAATCAATCTATACTCTGCACGGGACTCATCCCATATTTTTTTAAACTCCGGATCGTTCTCTCTTTGCTTTTGAATTTCCTGCTCTACATTTACTTGCAAAAAAGGCATATTGACCACTCCCTCTAAATAAACTTCCTGCCTAACATATTTCCTAATTCTTTTGCCCGCTTCCGTACTATATTTGCATCCTTTTTTTCTGTTTTATTTTTCTGTTTTCGACAGGAATGGAGCAGATATATATTTTCCTTATCTACTGTAATATAGAATACACGGTTATTTTTCTGAAAATATACCTCATACACTTTCTTTTCCCATCTTTTAAAAAGAATTTTATCAAATTCTCCTTTTTCCATATGCTGCAGTACGGTATAACCATCAATTTTTTCAGCTTCCGGAAGACTATTAATGTATTCATATATTAAATCTCTTCCCGAATTCGAAAGATAATTGTGTAATATCATATGCTGTCTCCACTTTTGTTTTGTAATTACAAAATACAGCATATATGTTGTATTGTCAAGAGTTATTCTCTGTCTTATATATCTTTTTCACTTAATCTACTACGGTTCATCATTTCTCCTTCGAACAGTTATTCCTAATCAAGTCCTTCCCCAAGAAGTCCCAGCCCCTTGCGGTCCGCAAGACTCTGTGCGCCTTCTTTGACTTCCTCCTTCGAATAATCGTGCTCTTCAAGAAATTCCTCCGGAAGTTCATTCAGATAATCGTAAAATCCGAGTGCTACTTCAAATGTACCCTCCTCATCTCTTTCTAATTCTTCATACAAGCGATTTTCCGCTTCATTGATTTTTCCTGCATCGACCAGCGCAATCAGCCGGGCATATAAACTGTCCGTTGCTGTATGACGATCCTCTTCCTTATATTCATAGGTCGCGGTGTTTTTCCCAAATAAAATTTTTGCAAGCATGCGGGTCATGTCACGTACCTGCCGCATAATAATATCATTCTCGTATGCCATGATTGTTGATTTCCTTTCTTTTTTGCTGTTGTGTTTCCGGTTATTGTGCCTTTTTAGTAGCTGTATATTTTTTCAGAAAACAGCACCTTTTCTATCGCTATATCTTTTGGGCTATTATAAGTTTCCTGTAATTATAAAATTCACGATGTTTGTGCTGGCAAATGGCAAATATGTTTTTTACTGGTTGATTATGTCCTGCTTTTACTGGCTGGTGGGACTTTTTGCAACACTTTTTCTGCATATGTCCTGCTCTTGCTACCTCGAGGGACTTTTCGCGCCACTTTTCCTATATATATCCCACACCCCTCATATTCTTGAAAACCCGGCTTTGATAACCACACTTATTCACTCTTTCTCATCTTATTATACACACTCTCTATATATTATCAATCATCCTACATACTTTGATCTATATATTTATACTGTTGTCCCAATCATATAGAAAAAACACTTTTAATCTTTACAAAAAAATATGAACCCCCCTATTTATGTGAAGCCCAGCAAAAGAGATTTTTTTGCAAAAACCGATACAGTTCCTCATCGCTCCGTATATTTACCCGTTCTGCCCGCAGATACTCCGGCAGACTGTTTTCCTCCGGATACATCCCACAAATATCCACTCCGATCACATCATATTCCGTAACCAGCGTTTTTAATATCTGTTCCAGCATTCCCATTGACATTTTTCCCTGGTCCCAGTTTGTCACTGCATATTTTTCGTCCAGCACATCCTTGTCGATGGAAATATAAACAGGAACTTCATCCGGCAGTTCTTTTATTTTTTCATGTGCTTTTCCGTTTTTTAATTCCTCGTAACTGATTTCAACAAGCTTTCCATCTGTCTCCTGCTGCCTGGCTCCGGACTGTAACTTATCAAGCACTTTCTTCTCCTGCCCGATCAAAACCAGCTTTTGCAGATACGGGTTTTTCTGCAATACCTTTTTCGCCCAGTTTCCGCAACTTAAGATATCTCCGCCCAGACTTGCATCCTGCATATCCGTGTGATGGTCAATTAACACCAGCGTAAACGGCTCCTTGATAAAATCCGTCATAATTTTGGAAATATAATGATAATCCCCCGAATCTATAAAATGAATTCCGGATACTCCGGCCGGCGCAATCAGCGCTTTTATTTTTTCTTCCGCATCTCTGCTGCAATACAGACGGCTGCCTCCGATCGCACTGCAGTCATGCCACTCCAGTCCCGGTTCTTTTCGCTTTGGATAACATTGTGTAAAATCAAAGATCATGTTTCGGTTTTTCAAACTTTCATCCTCCCTTTTTCACAGGCGATTGCAAAACACGTGTGGCACATGCGCATGCTTTGCAATCGCCTGCGATATATTATAAGAAAAAGGGGACAGCCTCTCGACTGTCCCCCTTCTGAATAATTAGCCTTCAATAGAAATATACTTCTTTTCTTCTACCTTCGGTGCTTCCTCTTTCTTTGGAACTTCCAGTGTCAGAACACCGTTTTCAAATTTTGCCTTCACGTCATCCTGCGTTACTGCATCGCCGACATAAAAGCTTCGGCTGCAGCTTCCGCTGTAACGTTCCTTGCGGATGTACTTGCCATCCTTATCCTTCTCATCGTTATTCTTACGGGTGGTTGCGGTTACGGTTAAATAACCATCCTTTACCTCACCTTTGATATCTTCCTTCTGGTATCCCGGAAGATTCATTGTTACTTTGTATCCTTTATCTGTCTCAGACACATCCGTCTGCATTGTTCCGTTTGATTTGTATGGGAAACCACCAAAGAAATCATTCATAAAATCGTTACCAAAAATACTAGGCATTAACATAAGTCATCTCTCCTTCCAAATCTTAATCATCTATTTTATTATCAAAGTTTCAAGAGATTATTCATTTCTCTCAACCTCTTTTCCCTTTGTTCATGATATGTTATACCACCGTTTTTAGCACTCGTCAAGTAGGACTGCTAACAATTTTTGTGAAGATTTTGTGAATTTTCTAAATTATTCTGAAAATTATATTATTTTAGCAGAAAGAGCCATCGTTTTCATAGCTCATTTTCATGTAAAATATGCTGCATTTATGTTACATTATATAAATATATGAAAAAAATAAAAAATGCTGTAACGAAACACCGTATTTTTGCATCAATAAATGTAACCCATATAAATTCCAGAAAAAAGGAGGTCGCACATGCAGGATATGGACGCAGTCTACCGTCAGCATTTTCGCATGGTGTATCAGTACCTGATGTCACTGACGCACCAGCCGGATGTTGCGGAAGAACTGGCACAGGAAACTTTCTGCCAGGCTGTCAGCAGTATCCACCGCTATGACGGAAGCTGCAAGATCACCACATGGCTTTGTGCCATTGCCAAAAATCAATATCTGTCCTATCTGCGAAAGCACCCACTGCACGAGGATCTGACAGACACCGAAGCGGAACTTCCGCACACACCGTCTGCAGAGCAGGAGGCGCTTTCCTCCGCCGTAAAAATGGAATTGCTGCAATGCCTGCACCAGTTCCAGGAACCTTACCGGGAAGTGATCTATCTGCGGGTATTTGGAAATCTCTCGTTCCGGGAAATCGGACAAATTATGGGACAGAGTGAAAACTGGGCGCGCGTGATGTTTTATCGCGGCAAGGAGCGCCTGCGAAAGGAGCTGAACAAACATGAAAAATGATTTGACCTGTGAAGTCGTACAGGATCTGCTGCCAAGCTATGTCGATCACCTGACGAGTGACGTCACAAATACGGCGATCGAAACACATATCCGGGAGTGTGCCGACTGTCGCCGGATACTTTCCGATATGCAGACTCCGGAACCCGTGCCCGCAGAAACGGCAACGGATGCTTCAACTATCGACTTTCTAAAAAAGAACAACAAAAGGAACAAGCGCCGTATTCTTGCCGCCATCCTGATCGTGACACTGTTGCTCGGCAGCATCTGGGGATATCGGACGTATTTCTACCCTGCACCGCTGAAAAATACCGCACTGATCGACTATGCGGTTACCGTAAAAGACAATAAAACCATTCAGATCAAAGGATCTTTAACCGATCAGACACTTGGTGTTGCCGGAATCGACTACTCCTGTGATCCGGATCACCCGGAAACCGTCACAATCAATGTCAGAACCAACCGCATATCGGCAGCCGGGCACAATACATTTTCCGATAAAAAGACAGAAACCCATGCCGTAAAAAAAGTATATGTGAACGATCAGATTGCCTGGGAGGACGGCACCTCTATTCTGCCGAAAGCAGCACAGATTTATGCCACGATCCATCCATACATCGGTGATATGTCTGCCAATGAAAAAACACTTGCGGCACTTGGCATCTCCAATGTATTTTCGATTGCAAACTTCAAACTGCAGACCACGGAAACCCCTTACGGCTGGACCATATATCTGGATGACGCATTTACAAAAAAACAGCAGACCACAGTTGAAAAAACCATGAAAAACTATGCCATGGTCATTCTCGCCTGCACCAAAAATCTGGGAAGTGTAACGTTTTCCTACACATTGGATGGAAAAACGACAGATTTTACTTATACGAAAGAACAGGGAGAAAATGAATTTCTTGGCACCTGTAACTACTTCCGCAGTTCTGCCACAGAGTTTCAGACACTGCTTGCAAAAACCGGCATCTTAAGCGATCCCGTCTTTTCCAGGCTGTCCGGAAACCAGGGATACCGCCTGACGGAGCAGCTCAACAATGTTCCGGATGCGGAAATTACCGGGACGATTCAAAACGAAAAACAAAATATTATTAAGCAATATGAAAGTTATCTGCCGACCAACAGCTGGTCGCCGGGATCAATCAGCAAATCATTTTCTTCCGAAAAAGATGCACTCGCTTATATCGGATACAAAAATCTGCGGTCATTTGTCCTCCCACAGAAAGCAGACAGCATTTCCGTCAACGCAACCGCGGATAAAAAAGGAAACATCTGCTACATCTCGCTTTCCGAACTATACAGTTGTGCAGACGGACAGATCAATGTGACGGCCGCCGCCGATCTCTATACAGAATCGTCCAACACCGGTTCCTATATCGATATGGACTATCCATCGTATGAGGAAACGCCGGATGCCGTATCCACCAACGAACTGTACACCACGGCTTCCGGCGATACCTGGCAAATGATTACGACCACCTCTCAGGGTGATGATTTCAATGATTCCATAGACGCTTACCGGACCGAAGACACGATTTTATATGGCATTCACATCGGTTACCCGTCGAACCTGAAAGAAAGCGCACAGGCAGAACTGAAAAAAATTTTAGAAAACGGCATCGGCCAGAACTAAGGGATTTATAAAAAATTAAGAAACCTTTTTCAAAAAGGTATTGAGCCAGAAGAAAATGTTCATTATAATCCATTATAAAACAATAAGGTGAATACCCCGGCCGTATCCGGGAGAAAGGAAACATCCCATCCAGTCTGACTGGATGGGATGAACATTGATAAACATGAAATGGATGATAGCATCTGATATCCACGGCTCTGCATACTACTGCAGACAGCTGTTAAATGCATACAACCGGGAACAGGCCGACCGTCTGCTGCTCCTTGGTGATCTTTTATACCACGGTCCGCGCAATGATCTGCCGGAAGAATATGATCCAAAACAGGTGATTGAACTGCTCAACGCCAAAAAACAACATATTCTCTGTGTCCGGGGCAACTGCGATGCCGAAGTCGACCAGATGGTACTCCAATTTCCCATTATGGCAGATTACTGCGCCATTGCAGACGGTGATACGCTGATTTATGCCACCCACGGCCACACGTATAATGAACAGAACCTGCCTCCACTGCATCGCGGGGACATTCTGCTACACGGACATACCCACGTCCCGGCATGCGTCCCACACGACACATATACCTGCATGAATCCCGGATCTGTTGCTATTCCAAAAGCCGGAAGCTGGCACGGCTACATGATTATGGAAAATGGCCGTTTCCAGTGGAAAACAATGACTAACGAAGTTAAAATGGAGTTTGCAGACGGAAAACGCATTCTCTAAACAAACTCTTTTACGGAAGCATAGATGCCTTCTGCATTCAGACCATACTTCTCAAGCAGTGCCACTGCCGGGCCGGACTCGCCGAAGCGGTCCTGTACACCGATGTTCTTTACCGGTGTCGGTGCCTTTCTCGAAAGTGTCTCACATACAGCGGAACCGAGGCCTCCGATGACGGAGTGTTCCTCAACGGTCACGACTTTCCCGCATTCTTTTGCTGCGGCGACGACAAGATCCTCATCAAGCGGCTTGATCGTATGGATGTTGATCACTTTTGCATTAATGCCGTCTGCTGCAAGTTTTTCTGCGGCTGCGAGCGACTCGGACACACATAAACCGGTCGCAATGATTGCCACATCTTTGCCTTCCCGCAAGGTGACACCTTTGCCGATTTCAAATTTGTAATCCGGACGGTCATTGATGACCGGAACTGCCAGACGGCCAAAACGCATGTAAACCGGGCCTTCGTGTTCATATGCGGCTTTTACTGCTGCTTTTGCCTCGATATCATCACTCGGATTTAAGATGACCATGCCCGGGATGGTGCGCATGAGCGCAATATCCTCATTACACTGGTGCGTTGCACCGTCTTCACCGACGGAAATTCCGGCATGGGTTGCACCGATTTTTACATTCAGGTGCGGATAACCGACAGAGTTTCGCACCTGCTCGAATGCACGTCCTGCTGCAAACATGGCAAACGAACTTGCAAACGGAACTTTACCGGTTGCGGCAAGGCCTGCTGCAATGCCGATCATGTTACATTCTGCGATACCACAGTCAATGTGGCGCTCCGGAAATTCCTTTTTGAAGATTGCAGTCTGTGTTGCCGCTGCAAGATCTGCGTCTAAAACATATACATCATCATGCTCCTTTGCCAGCTCTACGAGAGCGTTTCCGTAGCTGACACGGGTTGCGATTTTTGTTACTTCTGACATAATGCTTCACCTTCTTTCTTCAGATCTTCCATTGCGATCGCATATTCTTCATCGTTTGGCGCTTTTCCGTGCCATCCTACCTGATTTTCCATGAAAGAGACACCCTTTCCTTTGACCGTATGCGCAATGATTGCGGTCGGCTGTCCCTTGGTGTTTCTTGCCTCTGCAAATGCAGCGGCGATCTGATCCATGTCATTGCCGTCTGCAAGGTCAACCACATGAAAATTGAATGCTTTGAATTTCTCGTTGATCGGGTACGGAGAGCATACCTGATCCACCGGTCCGTCGATCTGCAGTCCGTTGTTATCCACGATCACAACGAGGTTATCCAGTTTGCGGAATCCGGCAAACATGGCAGCTTCCCATACCTGTCCTTCCTGAATCTCTCCATCTCCGAGCAGTGTATACACACGGTAATCGTCCCCGGAAAGTTTGGCGGACAATGCCATGCCAACTGCTGCGGAAATTCCCTGTCCTAAGGAACCGCTCGACATATCCACACCCGGAATATGCTTCATGTCCGGATGTCCCTGCAAATACGAACCGAGGTGACGCAGTGTCTTTAAATCCTCGACCGGGAAATAGCCGCGCAGTGCCAGTGCGGAATACAGTCCCGGTGCAGTATGGCCTTTGGACAGTACAAAACGGTCTCTGTCCGGTTTCTTCGGATCTTTTGGATCGATATTTAATTCTTCAAAATATAAATAAGTAAAAATATCTGCTGCGGAAAGCGATCCGCCCGGATGTCCGGCTTTGGCTGCATGGACGGCAGTCACAATGCCTTTGCGGACTTCATTTGCCTTCAGCTGAAGCTCCTGTTTGTTCATGTTCGTTCCTCCGTATGCGTGAACATCAGCCCCTGAAAATTGCCTGCGGCAATGGGCTGACGCTACATTTCAGATTTTCTTTGAAAATCTGAAATATTACTCCCCAAAAACTGCCTTATAGTCTGCCTGGAATTTTTCGATTCCCTGATCGGTAAGCGGATGCTTTGTCATCTGCTCGATTACCTTGTAAGGGATGGTCGCAATATCGGCACCTGCAAGTGCGCAGTCTGTTACATGGATCGGGTTACGGATGGATGCTGCAATGATCTCTGTGTCATATCCGTAAATATCAAAGATCTCTGCGATCTGACGGATCAGCTCGATACCCGGCTGGCTGATGTCATCTAATCTGCCAAGGAATGGGGATACATAAGTAGCTCCTGCGTTTGCTGCAAGGATTGCCTGATTTGCGCTGAAGATCAGGGTAACGTTTGTCTTGATGCCCTCGGAAGAAAGTACCTTTACGGCTTTAAGTCCCTCTACGGTCATAGGAATCTTTACAACCATGTTTGGATGGATGGCTGCAATCTCACGTCCCTCTTTGATCATGCCCTCTGCATCTACCGTTGTTGCCTTTACCTCGCCGCTGATCGGTCCGTCAACGATGGATGTAATTTCTTTGATGACTTCTGTAAAATCTCTTCCCTCTTTTGCGATCAGGGATGGGTTTGTGGTAACTCCACAGATAACACCCATATCATTTGCTTTCTTAATATCCTCTACATTTGCTGTATCCACGAAAAACTTCATAATAAAATACCTCCATTTTTATTTACGTTTGTTTTTATCTGTCAGCCTTAATATAGCACAGTTCAAAAGCAAACGCAAGTATAAAACAAAAGAGAATAAAAGTTAGTGCAAATAAATAAAAGGCACGGATACGGTTCTCTGCCTTTTGACAGAAAACGTATCTATGCCTTTTTATATCAAAACAGCTTTCTTTATGATTGAAACCTTTTATATTCCAAGCACTCCTGCAGCACTGCGCAGTTCCGCGGCTGCCCGCTGCAGCTCAGCCGCCTGCTCTTCGGACACATTTCCCGGCTTTGTACGGCTGACCAGTTTCTTTACATAAGAAAGGCTGCTCTTGATCTGGTGACGCGCACCACTGTCGATGGTCTTTTTCTTCTCTTTATAAGCTACTTCCACCTGACGGATCAACGTGTCGACCTCGCTTCGCGCATCAATATAAGCTTTTCTCTGCCCGTCTGTTGCTTCATATTCCGCGGCTTCTCTTATCGCGCGGTCAATCTCTGCGTCTGACAAATTGGAACTTGCCGTGATTGTGATCTCCTGATGCCGTCCGGTTCCCAGATCCTTTGCGGAAACCTGTACAATACCGTTCGCATCAATATCAAACGTTACCTCTATCTGCGGCACACCCGCCGGCGCCGGTTTAATGCCCCGCAGCTGGAACCGCCCAAGCAGCTTGTTGTCTCTTGCAAACTGACGCTCGCCCTGCAGTACTTTGATATCCACAGATGTCTGGAAATTTCCGGCAGTTGTAAACACTTTACTGAACCGTGTCGGAATCGTGGTATTCCGGTCAATCAGCTTCGTTGAAACACCTCCTACCGTCTCAATGGAAAGCGAAAGTGGTGTGACATCCATCAGGATAATCTCTGCCGCCTGTGATCCTGCCATCAGCGCACCGCCAAGTTTTCCACCCTGCACAGCCGCTCCCAGTGCCACACATTCATCCGGGTTTAAGTTGCGTGAAGGTTCTTTTCCTGTCAGTCGGCGCACTTCCTCGAATACCGCCGGTACACGGGTAGAACCACCTACCAGAAGTACCATGCCCAGATCCGCTGCCGTAATTCCCGCATCCGAAAGTGCCTGCTGCACCGGACCGGCCGTGCGCTCAATGAGATCCATCGTCAGTTCCTCAAATTTTGCACGCGTCAGTGTCATTTCCATATGCTTTGGCTCGCCCTTTACAGTCACGATAAACGGCAGGTTAATGCCCGTTGTGGAAGAGGAGGACAATACCTTTTTGGCCTTTTCCGCCTCCTCGCGCACGCGCTGCATGGCCGTCGCATCTTTCCGCAGATCCACACGCTCCGTGCGCTGGAATTCCGATACCAGATACTCCGTGATGCGCGCATCGAAATCATCCCCACCGAGGTGATTGTCTCCCGCGGTGGCAAGTACTTCGATGAGGTTGTCCCCGATTTCAATAACCGATACGTCAAATGTGCCGCCACCAAGATCATACACCAGAATTTTCTGTGGCTCCCCGTGATCCAGTCCGTATGCCAGTGCCGCAGATGTCGGCTCGTTGATAATCCGAAGAACATTTAATCCGGCAATCTTTCCGGCATCCTTTGTCGCCTGCCGCTGGGAATCACTGAAATATGCCGGTACGGTAATCACCGCATCCGAAACTGTTTCCCCCAGATATTCCTCCGCATCTTTTTTGAGTTTGCGCAGGATCATCGCGGAAATCTCCTGCGGCGTATACTGTTTGCCATCTATTTTTGCCCGGAAATTGCTTCCCATCTCACGCTTAATGGAGAAAAATGTCCGGTCTACATTGACAGCTGCCTGTCGTCTGGCAGCATCTCCCACCAGACGCTCTCCGTTTTTGGTAAATGCCACAACCGATGGTGTGGTCCGCGAGCCTTCCGCGTTTGTGATCACAACCGGCTGATCATTTTCCAAAACAGCGACACAGCTGTTTGTGGTTCCTAAATCAATCCCAATTACCTTACCCAAGGTCTCTTCCTCCCTACACTTCATGATATATACAACTGTAAGGCTGGAAATGCCATGCGTCAAGGTTTCCGGCAGATATTTCACTTATTGTTTATACTTTTCATAATTCCTTCTGAATTACCACATCTCCGTGATACATCAGGAAGCGAAGCCCCACGGTCTTTTTGAGATCTCCATGTCCATGATGCTTCATGTTTCCTGCCACAACTGCAATATTGGCATCTCCCTCTGTATTTGTACGGTCAAATGTAAACAGGGTGGAATTATGGTATTCCACCACCTCCGTATCCACTCCCAGATAATCCGACAATTCCGCACGCGCCCCGATCCGCAGGATATGTCCTCCTGCAATTGCGACACCCCCGTCAATTTCTTTTTTGCTCTGTGGGATTACCACACCGTCGCAGAGTATGATCATTTCTGCATCCATAGATTCGCCTCCTTTTCGACTCTTTTTTCGTTATATAAAAGAAGAGCTTCCTCTTATCCGAGAAAGCTCCTTTGCTAATCACCTGTTCTGTTTACGCCTACTGTAGCAGAAAACGATTGGAAACGCAAGTACACTCCCGTACCTTTTTCATACTACAAAAATACCAACTGCCAGTATTCTTCCTGTATACTCTCTGTTCCCGGCAATCTTTGGTGCAAACCTGAGTGCATACTTTTTATCTTTTATTTGTGCAATAGCCTCATCCGGTGTATGATCTACCTTTAATTCCAGAATCATACAATCAGCAGTTTTATCACTTCTGTGTTATGGGCAAATTCAAGTATTTTTTCCATCACCTGAATCCGGTATCTTTTGAAAAAAAGAGCTGATCATGTTCGCCATAATTGTCTTTCCGAATCTGCGTGGTCTGGTGATACAGATATGACGATTTCCCGCACTTACATACGGAAACAGTTCCCTGAGCATAAGTGTTTTATCCACAAAATACGCGCTTAAGCACTCACTTTTATACAAAGTATATGGAGTTATGCTGTTCAAATATGTTCCCATAGTGTTGGCTCCTTTTCAACATAATTATCTTTTTCTGTATATTTTATTATACATGATGGCAGATATTTTTACGAGCCAATTACAAAATTTACTGCAACTGAATATGTCCACTCTTCATCCAATATACCTCATCACACAGTGAATACCCAGTCAGTCTCTTCCGTCACTACTTTATGGTATGTGACTGTACATGCTTCTTTTACCTATAACGGAACTTTACAGTAAAAAGAAAGCCGTGATGCATCCTGATATGCACCACGGTTTTTCATACCCGTAAATATCATAAATCTCCGGCATATAATTTTATTGTGTCAGGCACCACATGTTTCACAACTTTTCGATGTCCGTAACCAGCATATCAACCTCGTCCTCCGTTGTTGCCCAGCTCGTACAGAAACGCTGCGTATCACCTTCGTCTTCAAAATAATACTTTTGCGCAAGCTCCTGCTTCTGCTGCTCCGTCAGAATAACAAACTGCTGGTTGGTAAAGCTCTCCACCGCAAACGGAACACCCTTGTCCTCAAACGCTTTCTTAATCTGCATCGCAAGCGCATCGGCGCGCTTCGCAGCCTCAAAATACTCGCCGCTCTCCAGCATCGTTGCAAACTGCAGTCCCATCAGCCAGCCTTTCGCAAGTACTGCACCATTCTGCTTCATGTAGGCCTTAAAGCGATACTTCAGATCCTGCGCAGTAATAATGAGCGCCTCGCCGAACAAAGCGCCACACTTTGTTCCGCCAATATAAAATACATCCGTCAATTCCGCAAAATCCTTCAAAGTAAGATCATTTTTCTCCGATCCAAGTCCATATCCCATGCGCGCGCCATCCACGAAAAGATACATCCCATATTTTGTGCACACATCATGGATCTCCTTAATTTCCTTCTTCGAATAAAGTGTACCTTTTTCTGTCGGGAAAGACAGATATACCATCTTCGGTTCGGTCAGATACTCCGGCTCGTCCTGATCGTAATACGCCTTGGCGCAAGCGGCGATCTGCTGCGCGGTAATCTTGCCATCTGTATTCGGAAGTTCCAGAATCTTGTGTCCGGTGTTCTCGATGGACGCCGCCTCGTGACAATTGATATGTCCGGTATCTGCAGCGATCACGCTTTGCACCGAAGATAATGCAGCAGCGATCACGACATAATTCGCCTGCGTGGCTCCCGGAATGAATTTGATCAATGCATCGTCATTATCGACCAGCTTCTTTATGATGGTTTCCGCTTTATCGCACCACTCATCTTCCCCGTATCCGGCGTAGCTTGTGCTGTTCGTTGCGCCAAGTTCCTTCAATATGGATGCAAATGCTCCATGGTTGTAATCGTTATTAAATCTTATCATTTCTTACATACTCCTGTTCAATTAGAAAAGGCATCAAATAAAATGGTTTCAGTAACAAGTTTTCTTCCTTTCCAACATCCTTCTGCGACAATAAATATATATCATGCACATTTTTCGAAAACTTTTTATCGAATACCTTTATCGACTCATGTTTTCCAGATCCAGATGATTTAATTTCGAAAGCGTTCACTTTGCTTCCTTCCGAGATCAGGAAATCCACTTCATAATAATGCGTACTGCCTGACTTTTCCCATGTGTGATAGAAAAGCTCTCTGCCAGATGCCGCGATCATTTGTGCAACCAGATTTTCATATAAGAATCCGAGATTAGCCGGTAATTTGTCAGAAAGCAGCTTTGCGTACACATCATTTTCTGTCACCGGTCGATCCATAAACATCAATGTAACAAACAATCCTGTATCTGCGAGGTAGAGTTTGTAACTGTCAAAATCCTTTGTGTCTGCTAAACTCACACGTGGATCGGTTGAATTATAACACGGCAAAATTGTTTTTGAATCAATCAGCTCATATAATAATTCCTCTGTTTTTGCTTTACTCTTCTTCCCGATTGCTGTTGAAATCCGATATTTTTTTGAATCTTTGGCGAGCTGCGCCGGAATCGAATGATACAATGCAGAAATTCTTCCAGACGCATCAATTTTCTTAAAATCATCTTCATACAATGATATGATCTGTCTCTTGACCATATCAATTTCCGAGAAATTCTTACCTTCCGTGTATGCTTCTACCGCCTGCGGCATTCCCCCAACAGCCATATAAATACGCAGATCTCGCATTAATTTTCGATTCGTTGCCTGTCCGATTGCAGATCCTGTACCATAAATCTGGCGCAAGAGTTCATAATTACCTCCTGTGGCATCACAAAATTCTTCATAGTCCATCGGATATACCTGTATCTTCATCTCCTCCGACGGAATCAAAATGTCTTTTACATTTTTCTTAATCGAGATTAGAGATCCCGTTTCCAGATAACTATATCTGCCATCTGCCACCAGATGCTTGATAGCCTGCCTTGCCTGTGGAAAAAGCTGCACTTCATCAAATATGATCAATGATTCATGTTCGTATAAAGTCACTCCTGTTTCGGCCTGAAAACGCAAAAAGAACATATTTAAATTTCCCACATCCTCAAAACAACTGCGTATATTGTCCGTTGTCTTTGAGAAATCAATCAAAAGATAAGACTTGTATTCATTTTGCCCAAAAGACTCCGCGATCGTTGATTTACCGACTCGTTTGACCCCCTCAAGCAAAGCCGCACATTTGTCTGAGTATTTTGCTTTCCATTCTAACAATCTGTCATATGCTTTCCGTTTAAAATACATCATTACCTCCCAAATATATCCTTGTTATAACATGAACCGGGCATTTCTTCAAGATTATATTTTGCGTTTTTGTCCGTTTCTTCAAGATTTTCATCAAAAAAAGCGCCCTTGTCTGATATGATACCTCTAAAGTAGACAGATTAAATATAAAAAATCTGTTACTTTGGAGGTATTTTTCATGTCTAGAAAAGAAAGATTTACTCCTCAAGAAAAAGAGCAAGCTTGTATTGACTATATTGAGGGGAATCGTTCCAGATCCGAAATATGTAGAGAACTTTATATTTCGACTAGTACTATGAATATTCCTGTGCGGCGGGTTCTTCCGCACGAGAATATTCAAATGGTAGGTTTGACAACAACTGAGCTATCGAACAAAACTTCGAACAACTGGCTTAATGGCATTGCCTCTGATTTCTGATTTCAGGTGCTTATTACCTGAAAATGAATATTTTTTAAAAAGTGGGAATAGAATAATGACAGAAGATACAGATTGTGTTAATATTTGTTTGAAAATTATATTACCGAAAAATAGAAAAAATTCGAAAAGTGGGAATAGGGGATGGCACCATGCAGCTTATAGTAAGAAAAAAGTATTTAGATGAACTGATTGAATTGTATGGGACACCAGATATAAAAGTTATCACGGGGATCAGACGAAGCGGCAAATCCGTATTGCTGCAAGAGTTTGTTACATACTTGCAATCAATAGTATTTACGCCAAAGGAATCTATGATATTTACATTACCGGTTCAAATGCATTTTTGCTGAGTTCAGATTTGGCAACACTTTTTACCGGAAGAACGATGGAAATAAAGGTATATCCATTTTCTTTCATGGAATATCTAACTTATTATGAAATTACAGATGGATATGACGATGCATTTGATCAGTATGTCCGAACTGGTGGCATGCCGGGGGCTTATGTATATAAGACTGAGGATAGACAGTATGACTATGTTAGAGATGTGTATTCAACCATTCTTGTCAGAGACTTGGTAGAAAAGTATAAGATAAGAAATAAATCAGAGTTTACCAATATATCAGAATTTATGATGGATAATATTGGTAACTTACTTTCTCCAAATAATATCAGCAAAACCTTAAACAATGACCGAAGTGAGATAACCCGAAAGACGGTATCGAAATATATTGGTTATTTGGAAAATGCTTTTCTGTTCTATGAGGCAAAACGGTATGATTTAAAGGGGAAAAAATACCTAGCGAACAATAGCAAGTATTATCTTTGCGATTCATCATTCCGTTATGCAGTCAATGGTACACGTAACATGGATTTTGGAAGAGTTTATGAGAATATTGTTTATCTGGAGTTACGCAGAAGAGGATATGAGGTATATGTTGGGAAACTCTATAAAAGAGAAGTGGACTTTGTAGCTAAGAAACGTGAGACGCAAATATATATTCAGGTAAGCGATAATATTTCGGATGAAAAAACATTTGAAAGAGAACATTCACCACTGCTTGCAATAAGGGATGCATATCCTAAGATGATAATTGCAAGGACGCATCATGAAACCTATGATTATCAAGGTGTGCAAGTTGTTGATATTTGCAGATGGTTACGGGAATAATATCATTTTGAAAATCTCTACTGTGTGACAGAACTTGTTGAAACGTCAGGTTCTGGAATTCAGCCTTTTTCAGCTACCCAGACCAAAAGTGGAAGTAAAACACAACGTTATGTAAATTCTTCTGGTACTACTTTATGGTATGTGACGGTACATGCTTTTTTTACCTATAACGGAAGCACTTCTTCCTGCACAAGCGCTGATGTTACCGCAGAAAGTAATTCTTCAGCATGGAAGGTTACCAATAAATCGAGTTGGAAATCCAGAAATACCGGATATGCTTCTGCAACAGGCTCACATATCCTTTCCAATTCCGAAATCACTTCAACTACGCGTACTGTTTCCATTTCCTGTACCAAAAATGGGACTTTACAGTAAAAAGAAAACCGTGATGCATCCTGATATGCACCACGGTTTTTCATATCCGTAAATATTATAAATCTCCGGCATATATCCCCCCGGCTCTGATTTCACATCCCCGAGACAATGGAATCATGGCTCCATGCATATTCTACCGATAGATATACCTTTTCCCCTTTATATTCATAAAATTTTTGTTCTTTTCCATCCAGAAACAATCTGTCATAGTCTGTATCAGCTGCACCGCTTGAACCTCTGATAATTCCCATATCACTGATTCCCTCAATTGCACGGGCCGTAAAAGCATGCGCATACACTTTCTTATTTGACGCATCAAAAATTCTGCAGTCATTATAATCCGGACTGTTTTTTATATAAACAGCTAATTCATATTCTCCATCATTATCCCAGTCTGCCACCAGAAATTCTGCCCACTGGGGCCGATAACCTTCTTTTGTCAATGTTTTTATAAAAGAATTCTTATCATATTCTTTTTCTTTTTCCACATCAAAGAATGTTTGATTATCTGAAAAAATTTTCTGTATCTTCTGCGGAAGTTTTTCCAGATCCTTTTGTGTAGAATGAACCTGTTTCCAATCCTCTTCCTGTGTTTCCGTAGATAAGACAGCTGTTTCCGTATTATTTTTCTGTTCTTGATCTGCAGGAGCTTTGCAACCCGCAAATAATAAACAGACCGTTATAATAATTACCGGTAATATTTTCTTTAACATTATTTATCCCTTCAAATACTCTAACTATCCATTGTTATTAAATATGCAATTTTATTTTCTGCATCATATACACAAAAGGAAACATTCGTGTACATTTTTGTTCCTGGATTCCGATCAACAAGTTTCCAATAACCATCTTCAATTGTTGGAAGTTCAATATAAGTAGAAACACTTGTCAAAAAATCCCCAGCCTTTTTCGAAAACGGCAAACTCTCCCACTTCGCAAATTCCTCGGCAGCATCCTCATCCAGAGTTATCTTATAAAGAGCCATTCCCTCATATGGAAAACCTCCATAATCATTAAACTCTTCTTTAAGTTCAATATCTTTTTCCTCAATATCTATATCAAAATCTTTAATAAATTGCGATTTTGTATCATCTTTTTGAGTACACCCAACAAATCCTATCAGGCTAAAAATTATTATAAAAATCAGAAAAAACTTTTTCATATCTGTTTCCTATACAATATAGCTTATGTTACCTTATATCCTACCACAGCTATTATCTTTCGCCCTTTCTTAATAAATGCAATCTTCTTTCCTTCATTCTGTAAATCTTCAACCGCTATTTTTATATTTTTCTCTAACTCACGGCTTTGTTTATATTTTTCGACGTAATAACCATTTGCCGCTGCATTTACATTGTTAATTTCATTAACAAATATGGTTTCCAACTGTACCAAATCAATTTCCTGCTTTGGTACATAAGATAAAATATCTAATACCCTATATTTTCCCATTCATCCTCCATAAAATCATCATTGCCCGTTGCGTTTTCACATTAGCATATTTGATTGTATATATCAACTATGTTTTATTTTTCTATACATTGTTTTATCACTTTCTCCTGACAACCAAAAACCGTGATGCATCCTGATATGTACCACGGTTTCTCTACATAATTATCTAAAATTTTTAATCACACAGGAATGTTTCTTTGTTTTGGTGCTATAATTGATTCCAACCAGAAGAACCTCCCCATCATATCCCAATTTTTTCACCAACTGCGTATAATTCTTTTCTTTGATCTGTGTAATCGCTTTTTCTGCAGATTTGTCCCATTTCAACTCGATCAGTAATGCAGGTTTATTGTTGCCTTCAACAAATGATCTGACAGCTGAATTGCTTTCACCAGTTCCTGACGTCTGCCGTTTTTGATTGCACGAATAAACTCTTCCCTGATTTCTTCGTTTGGAATATACACCTCTTTATTGTCTGCATCATATCCCAGATATCCCAGATGCACCAGTAAAGTAAGTACATCATCCCGGCTTTTCATGGAAGTCATGTCATTCTGAAACGACCCGATATCGACCCGGCAACGCTTTCCTCCAAGCATATCGACCAGACATTCCTTCAAACCATCAAAATTTAAATCTATATAAATTCGCAGTGATTCATAAGTTTCTGTCTGTGTCCAGTAATTACTGTATTTTCCGCAAAAAACTGCCTTTATCACCGAATTTGGATTATACACATGCCCGATCTCATCAAAATAATACCCATCGTACCATCTGCGCATTTCCTCATAATCCATGTGATGACCGGTACACAGCTTTTTTACCTCATCCTCTGTAAAACCAACATAGGGTGCCAGCGGTCCCGGCTCAAGCATCGTAAATTCGGTAAAATCGGTAAGGGCCGACTGCGTTCCATATTTTTTGATCGGTAAAATTCCCGTCATATAAGCTCCACACAAAAAACGGGAAACCTGAATTCCCTTGAACAATGCGCGCAACAACTGAATATATGTCTTTTGCAGTTCTGTATTTTCCGGCGCTTCACGGAACAACGCATCCCACTCGTCAATAATAATCAAAAATTTATGCCCGGTTTTTACACTGATTGTAAGTAATATTTCCGGCAAAGAAACGACTTCCTCTGTCACACAATCCGGAAAGGCTTCCCGTAATTCCTTTCCAATGTCACGCTGCAGATTCAAAATTGTATCCTCTATATTCTGTGCATTGGAAATAAACCACGCCATATCCCAAAACAGGACGTCACAATTATTACGATATTTATTGTACCACTCTTTCTCTTTCTCTTTTGTCTCCTCCGGCGGATTGGCTACGCGCAAATGTGCAAACAGTTCCCCCGCATCTGCTCCCTTAGAATAAAATGCGGAAAGCATCTGTGCAGCATAAGATTTTCCAAATCTTCGTGGTCTGCTTGAACACAGCATATTTCTGGAAGAGTTTAATACCGCATTCATATAGGTAATCAATCCGGTTTTATCCACATAATCTCCGGTTTTCATAATGGATGCAAATCCATCCGCAGATGGATTCAGATAAATTCCCATACCACGCACTCCTTCCTAATATCCGTAAATATCATAAATCTCCGGCATATATACCCCCGGCTCTTTGTATACAATGAGTGGTTTTTCCACCGTCAGACGGGATTTGCCGCCCCGCAGCCCCTCTATCAGCACCATATTCGGCTCCTTATCCACAAACGGATAGACCAGCCGCATGCGCTTCGGCTCGATATGATATGCTACCATCTTACTGAAAATTTCCGCAAGGCGGAAGGGCCGGTGTACCATGTAAAAACGTCCACCCTGCTTTAACATCTTTGCACTCTCACGCAGGATATCATCCAGATCGCAGAGAACCTCATGCCTTGCAATCGTCTTGGCATTGGCATCATTCTGGATTCCATGCTGCCCGATCATATACGGCGGATTCGTTGTGATTACTTCAAACGATCCGGCTCCGAAACGCACAGAAGCCTCCTTGATATCTCCGGTCACAATCGTAATTTTCTCTTCCAGATGATTGTAGGCGACGCTTCGCGCCGCCATATCTGCACTCTCCGGCTGAATTTCCAGCCCGGTAAAATGTTCCCCTTGGGTCTTTGCCTCCAGCAGAATTGGTATGATCCCGGTTCCGGTACCCAGATCCAGTGCCCGTTCCCCGGGCTTTACTTTCGCAAAGCCGGACAGCAGCACTGCATCCATGCCAAAACAGAACCGTCCCGGATCCTGAATGATCCAGTAGCCGTTTCTATGAAGTTCATCCAGTCGTTCATGACTGTGGATTGTCACCCCGTTTTTGTTCTCCACGTTCGTTGTTTCCACCCTGATAATTCTTTCTGTCGTAGTTTCGATGCCGCCGGAAATTCCGCTCTCCGCGGTATTCGCGTTTTTCTCCGCCCCCGCCACTGTTTTCACGGTCGGCATTCTCTCCGCGGTCACGATTATAGTTTCTGCCACGGTAATTGCTGCGTTCCCGGTACTCTCGTTTCTCACCGTTTTCATTCTGCTCGCGGTACTCGCGCTTTTCGCCGCGATCCCTGTAGTTTCTTCCACGGTAATTGCCACGGTCTTTGTACTCACGTTTTTCACGGTTTTCACTTCCGGCATCTGTCTCTGGTGCCATACGTTCCTGTGACGATTCTCCGGCAGGCGCTTCATTTTTATCCCGTGTATCATTCCGCTCTCTGCGGTATTTGCCACGGTTGTTTTCCCTGCGGTTCTCCCGCTGCGGACGTTCGTTTTCTTCCTCCGTGCTTCCGTTATCCTCAAGCCCTTCCAGCTCTTTCATTTCCTCATCCGTTACACGGACATCCCTGCGGCGCCGCGGTGTAAACTTCAGATCATCTACTGCATATTCCTGCAGTTCTTTTTCTTCTCCGTTATCCACAACAACCTTAACCAGCTGACGCAGTACATTAACCCCGGACACTTCTCCATGCATTCCGGTCGGTGTGATTACCGAATCTCCCACCAACGGCAGACGGCTGTTTAAGTATTCGTATGTTTCCTGCTCGTTCTTCAGACAACACATGAGTCTGCCGCATACACCCGAAATTTTTGTCGGATTTAAGGAAAGATTCTGTTCCTTTGCCATCTTGATGGATACCGGTACAAAATCGGTCAAATAGGATCTGCAGCACAGTTCCCTCCCACAGATTCCGATACCGCCAAGCATCTTTGTCTCATCGCGCACACCAATCTGCCGCAATTCGATACGGGTGCGGAACACCGAAGCCAGATCCTTGACCAGCTCACGGAAATCAATTCGTCCGTCTGCCGTAAAGTAGAACAAAAGCTTATTGTTGTCAAATGTATATTCCGCTGCAACCAGTTTCATATCCAGCCCGTGCTTTGCAATTTTTTCCTTGCAGATCACGTAGGCTTCCGCTTCTTTTTCTTTATTTTTTTCTATAACTTTTTCGTCATCGTCTGTCGCAATACGGATCACCGGTTTCAAAGGCTGGACAACCTTATCGTCATCCACCTCTTTGGGTGGGATCAACACTGTTCCCATCTCTACGCCGCGCGCCGTCTCCACGATGACGTGCATCGCCGTCTCCAGATCATAGTCCAGCGGGTCAAAATAATAAATCTTTCCCGCACGCTGAAAACGGATTCCTACCACTTTTATCATATTAATTCTCCTTAATTGTCAGTAACAGCAGCTCAATCACAAGATCGAAATTTACATTTGCCGAAATCCGGACTTTCGCTGTCTCAAGTGCACGGATGATCGTCTCAATTCCCTGATACGACCGCTTTGCTGCCTGTTTTTTTATGTCATAAACCTCATCCTTAAAAATGAGTCCATTTACATCATTGGTTGCTTTCATGTAAAGTACATCGCGGAACCAGATCATCATGAGGTCAAAATAATCATTGACCGTCAGCTTATACTCTGCAATCTGCTTTACTGCTGCTGTCATTTCATACAGATCAATATCTTCCAGACGCTTCATCAGCTGCAGCACCGATGCTTTCAGTTCCCCAAATTCTTCGGAAGATGCCAGCTGAATGGCTTTCCCTACATTTCCCTGGGAAAATGCGGCACAGACATCTGCCTGGTAATCCGGAATGTGATACGTTTTCATCAGGTAAGATTTGATCACATCTTCTTTTACCACTTTGAGATTCAGTGTAATGCAGCGCGATAAAATCGTTGGCAGAAAACTGTCCGCATTTGTGGTCAGAAGCAGGATGACAGCATATGCCGGCGGTTCCTCGATTGTTTTCAGCAATGCATTCTGTGCCTGCTGGTTCATTTTTTCCGCCTCATCCACAATATACACTTTGTAGCGGCTGCTGTATGGTTTTATCACAATATCGTTATTGATCTGGGTACGGATATCGTCCACCCCGATGGTATTCGGCTTTTCGTGGGATACATAGATGATATCGGGCTGATTATGATCCACCGCCTGTTTGCAGGAGCGGCATAAAAGGCATGGTCTTGTCCCTTCCCCCTCACATTGCAGTGCCATGGCAAAAGCCTCTGCAAGCATCATTTTTCCGGAAAGCTTTGGTCCGTTAAAAATATATGCATGGCTGACTTTGTCGAGGGCAATTGCATTCTTCAAATGCCCGATGATCTGTTCATGTCCAATGATGTCTGAAAATCCTGCCATAGCCATCCCCTCCTTGTATCTGTCTAGGTCAAAATATCAAGCAAAAGTCCTTTAATTTCCCCAATACGGTCCAGAATCGAAATATGATCCTTTTCGTCTGCCACCAGTTCGCCTGCCAGTTCATCCAGATTCTTATCGATCAGGCGGATAATGCCATATACCCGGTGGCGTCCCCTGCGGTCAAGAAAATTTTCCCTTGAAAACCGGTGGGAACGGTAAACTACTTCATTCAGAAAGTCTTTTATCAGTCCACGGTACTTTTTCATATCCCGGATGTCCATGTGCTCCGCAAGACGGTTTCCCTGCGCCGTAATATCACTGAGCAGTTCATCCACTTTTGCCTGCAGATCCGCATCTGTGATCGCACTTGCAAGTGTAAACTTGAACGAGCCGTCGCCTTCTACTGTTTTTGTGGCCTCCGGTACCTGATTGACCGCGGATATATCGTTTACTTTTATCGCCATATAGAAATCCTCTTATCCTGTTTCTCCATCCCGGACATATCCCGCCGGATATATTCCGTGATCTCCCGGATGGTTCCTTCCATATCCTTATTTATAAACCGTCGTGTGATGCCTGCCTCTGTCAGTTTTTCCTCGGAAAAATCGGCTGCATCCGCAAGAAATCTCCGGCACATTTCCTCATACTGCGGAGTTTTCTGCTGCCGCTCCCTGGCAATCGCCCGAAGCAGCCGCTCGCCATCCTCCACTTCTATATAAATCGGCACTACCTGTGAGCTTCCAAAGTATCTTTGTATTTTCTGATACCCTTCCAGTGTCACAATATACAGATAACTGTGCGCCGACAGGTCAATTCTTCCATCATCTACCGTAAAATATTTCCAGATCCCATAGACCGTGTGATATGCCCGCAGCTCGATCACCTTGCCTGCGCTTTCCAGCTGCTGTACATGTGTCTCATCTGTAAATACATATTCCCTGCCATCCATCTCTCCCTCCCTGCGGGGGCGGGTGGTATACGGTACAATGCGTAAAAGTGCAGGATTCCCCTGCTGCATAATCCGGCTGTAGATACTGTCTTTTCCGGAAGAACTCTTTCCCATGACACAATAAATTTTGCCCATTGATCTCTTTCCTCTAGTATAATATATTTGCCGTCATTTCACAACGTTTATACACGTCAAATCCGGCAGTCCCTCTACCTCCAGGCCCAGCCGGATACAATGCCGGATCGTTTCTGCGGTCTGCACGTCAATCGCTTCGCCAGGCACAAGAATCGGAATTCCGGGTGGATACAGATACACATAATCCCCGCTCACCTCTCCTGTGGCTTCCTCCAGCCGGACCGTTTTTTGTTCTGCGTCCAGCGCCTGATCAATCGTCATGACGGTTTTTTGTTCCCGGTAAATCTCCCGCGGTGAAATCTCGCTGGTCTTTTCCTTCTTATGAACCGTTCCATCAATACATTCCAGTGCGTCCGAAAGCCGCGCAAACCCTTCGTCCGTATCCATAATGGAAGTCATGGCAACTACATAGTTTCCGCTTGCCATCTCCATCTGCAGACCATATTCCCGTAACAATATTTCCTGAAGGGCCTGTCCGCTCATACTGTTTCCGGTCAGAATCAGAAGTTTTCCCGGATCAAATGAGAACGCCTCCTGTTTTGAAAAATCGGATGGCTGTAATACCTGCAGTGTTTTCAGATTTTTGGTCTTATCCCGAAACTCTGCAAGCCTTCTGCTGTATGCAGCAAACAGCATTTCCCGGTCTTTTTCTATGATCTGCAGACTTTTTTCAATCCCCGCCATCAGAAGGTACGACGGAGAACTTGTCTCATAAATCCCCAGAAATTGTGCGACCTTTTTCTCCGCGATCCGGTCGGAACACAGATGCAGCAATGCGGTCTGTGTAAATGCGGGAAGTGTTTTGTGTACACTCATAATCACGGCATCCGCGCCAAGCCTTGTGGCATTTTCCGGAAACTCCGGGGAAAACCCGAAATGTGCTCCATGCGCTTCATCCACGATCAGCGGAATCCCATATGCATGCACGATATCCGCAATGTTTTTGATATCCGATACGACCCCGTCATATGTCGGGGAAGTAATGACAACGGCCCGGATATCCGGTGTCTGTTCCAGCTGCTTTCGCACCATCTGTGGTGTTACCTGCCCCTGGATGCCGCAGGCGGTATCTTCCGGATAGATATAAACAGGAACCAGCTGCCGCAGATACATCGCGTGATACACCGCTTTGTGACAGTTTCTTGCCACAAGGATTTTTCCACCCCTCGGAACTGCTGCGCTGATTGCCGCAAGAAGTCCGCAGGTGCTTCCGTTTACCAGATAATACGTTTTTTGTGCACCATACAGATCTGCCGCTTTCTGCTGCGCCTCCTGCAGGATTCCGGTTGCATGGTGAAGATTGTCAAATCCCTCAATTTCCGTAATGTCAATGGCATAGGGATTGGCAAAAGGCAGGAATGCACGTTTATGCCCTGGCATATGAAACGGATAGATGTCCGATTGTTCCAGTTCATTTAGTTTTTGTTCCAGCATATTTCCTCCCTATCCCAAGAACCGGCCAAGTTCCGGCATCCAGTCATCAAAAAAGATCTCATTGCGGCAAAGACTCTCCCAGATCGGGGACACAAACACCAGAATCAGATTGATTGCGTCTTCCCAGGGAACCTCTGCCAGCCCATGGTTACGCAGATACTTTTCCCAGCGCTTGCGCATATATGTGTAAGCCCGGTATTCGTCCAGCTGCTTTAATCTCTGCTCTTTTCGCATCTTCGGAGATGCAGCGGTAAGCACCGTCAGTTCCTCCAGCACATAACGCCCGCTGAGCGGCTGTGTCCGGAGCAGCCGGTATGCATCATAATAACTTCCCATGCTGCCGATCAGTTCCAGCTTGTCCATGATCGCAAACAGATCATAGCTCAGTTCACTCTCCGGCGAATACACCAGATAGGAAATTGTTCTGCCTCCGCCCACTGCAATCAGTTCTTCTTCCCTGGTTCCCGGAATCTGGCTGACCGCACCAAAACTGTAGATCTCAATATTTAGCGGAACTTTCATATCAAAATACCCGGCGGTCATGCTAAGCCGGATTCCGCCGCTCAATGCCGTCACCGTACCTTCCCAATGGATTTTCTGTGCATTTTCTTTTGCAAAAAGTGTTGTTTTGATATGTTCGCCCATTGCGATGGATAATCGCTGACCGGGCTGCAGTTTGTCCGGCGTGAGTTCTTCCTCACTTCCCTTATAAAAAAAGCGGATGCGCTTCTTGGCGCGCTGCCGGTATGTTTCTTCTCCCAGAAGCGGCAGGCTCATCAGCCATAAAAATTCACGGTATGCAGACGTACTGACACGCAGCATCAGATCTTCCACCGCATATCCCCACAGGAGATCCGCAAATGGAATGGAGAGCATTTCGCTTCTCTTTTTCAGTTCTGTTGCCTCACATACACCGACTTTCATTACAGCCACACTCCGATCAGACTCTGTACCTTTCCTGTTACTTTTCGCGCTCTGGCATATTCCATCAGCATGGAAATGTCTTTATCATTGTCCCGGATATAGGACTGGACCGCCTCCCGGAAAATCGCCCGGTCAAGCTTTGCCTCATATTTCAGGCAGTCACAGATCATACGTTCCTTATCATAAATCAGAAACGTCAGTCCATTCTGCTCAATCGTTGTGGAACCAAGTTCCAAAGCTTCCGGCTCTGTATAGTAGGGAATTACTTTCGGATAATCCATCTTAAACCGCGACTTGGACGTATTTTTATCCACCGCCAGATGCCATCCATACGGCTTTTCCCGGATATAACCATACGCATAGAGTGCACTTTCCATGCACAGACGCGCATCCGGAAACAGGCGTGCAATCAGTTCTTCCTCTGAAAAGCGGTCGATCCGGTCGGTATAATAACCGTTTTTTATCCGCACCAGTGTCCCGGCTTCCACAAATTCCAGAATCTTGCGGTAATCCACATCAAGTGCCGCAAATTCTTCCTTTTTTACGATGCCGCCTTTTTCATTAATGAAAGCGCGCAGTTTTTCCAATGTTTCTTCTGATGATTTACTCTTTTTTGTATTTGTCGACATTTTCCGCTCCATAAAAATTAACGTGGTATTTCACTTCGTATTCTACCTTTTCCTGTGGAATTCGTCAAGAAAATAGTATATAGTAAAGATAATCTGAAACTGTAACAAAGGAGATCCCATTTTGAATCAGAAAAACCAGCTGCGCAAAAATCCTTCCCGCGAGACATGCGAAAGCATCATTCGCCGGATTCTCATGACCGAACTTACCCAAAACGGAAAAAACCGGCACTTTCGAAAAGCTGCCGATTTTATGAGTTATTTTGAATCTCTGTATCCGGCATCGGATGCCCTGACCAAACAGGTGCAGCGCGCCGTCCAGTCTTTGCATATGCCGAAGGATGCCGATGGATTTTTTATTGTGGACAAGACAGCTGCACAGGTGGAACAGGAACAATGCCTTGGGAAATTATTTGCAGATGCAAATGTCTCCCTCCATCCAATGGAACAGGTAGAGACCGTTTTCCTGTCCGTACCCTCCCATATGCAGGAACTTCTGCTGCATACATTCGAACAGAGTGATCTCTTTGCCGGGCAGATTCTTACCATCGTTCGCACCTGTAATGGTCTGTTAATTTACACCGAAGACAAAAAACAGCTGCTTTCATTATTAAATCGTCTGATAAATCAACAGTAATTTTGTAATGTCGTTTATGCGTCAATTTTATAGTTTAACGCCTTTAATTTGTCTTTATTTCGGTTTAGCGCCTTTATTTTTGTCTTTTTGTACATTTCTGTCCTTTATAGGTTAATGTAAAGCATGCCGGATGATCCACTGTTCCTCCGCGGATAACCGGAACAAATCCATGATTCTGCAATCCAGCCGTTTCTGGCAAGTCTCTGCTTCCTCTTTTCCCATTCCACAAATCAGCGGCTCGGTCATCGCTATAATTTCATTCTGTATCGCTTTCCCAACACGCGGAATCGGAATATGCTCCATATGCGCCCGCAATACTTTTATGGAATGGAATTCCTTCTGATAAACAAACTGAGAAACACTGGAATTTAAAATTGCCAGAATATATTTGATCTGCATTCCCTCGATCTTTGGGATCACAATGTTGCAGCTATTCAAAGAAAGCATCTGCCGGTCATCATAAGCCACCACCAGCTGATTGCTGATAAAACGGTACAACAGTTTTTCCGGTGCCCGGTATATCTCCAAAGGTGCAACCTGCTGAAACTGTTCCGGTTCAAACCGCAGATACTGTTTTGCCGGATTTATGTGGTATTTGCAAATATCTGTACCTTTCAGTACCATCTCCGAATGTTCCGTTTTCTCTGCGGAGAGAAACTTTTTGTTGTTTCCGGTAACAATGCCAAGTGCAAAATCTGCATGATCGGCCAGATAACAGACGGGAATGGAATTTTTTATTTTCTCCAGCACACGATACTCTTCATCTGTCATCCGAAAACTGAAATTTTCCGGCACTACCGTCCGCTCCATTGCTATGATAAATGTACGTGTCCGGTCTTCTATCATCATACCTGCCGTTGACAAAGGCTTTCCGGTCGCAACCAGCTGCAGCAGAATGCAGGGACACTGTACCCCGTCAAACATATCTCCCAGAAATGTAAGGGATTTTACAGAACTTCCCTGAAGCAGAATTGTGCGGATACGCATATGTGCCTTTACATTTAAGACCGCTTCCGGCAGCACAAACGCCAGCGTTCCATCCGGAACAAGAATCTCCAGAGCCCGTTCGATAAAAACATCATAGGACTCGGTATTTCTTCCGGAAGCCGTGGCATATCTGGCCTTTAACACTGCTTTGTCTTCATTGGAAAAAGCATAGCCCCACGGCGGATTTCCAATGATGGTATCAAATCCTGTTCTGTCATATTCTGTGAGAAAATTCTTCTCTGTAATATGTTCGCAGATCTCCTCAACATCCGCGTCCGGATATTTCAGAGCCATATTGAGTCGTGCGATACGAATACTCACCGCATCGGTATCCGTGCCATAAATATCTGCCAGATCCACACTTTCCGGAAGCTGAAGTAAAAAATTTCCGGTACCGCAACACGGATCTAACACTTTTCCTATATGTTCGATATCCAGATGAGAAATCAGCTTTTTTACAACTTTTGTGGGTGTATAATACGAACCGCGCGCTTTCCGGCTTCCCATATTTTTACAGGAAAGATATATAAGTCCCAGAATGTCTTCTCCCGGCTCCCAGATGTATTCATGTGCAAAAAATGCCGGATATTTTTGACAGAAATCCATTGCCCTTTGTCTGTCACCAATCAATGCATCCAGTAAGATGTCATATTTCCCTATAGAAATTTTCCCCTGCAGATATTGGAAAAACAATGGTTTCTGTCCGAATAACTGCAACGCACAGTCTGCCACAAAATAGGATATCACATCAGAGGTCAGCAGAATTTGTTCCCATGTTATCTCGGAGAGCAGTTTCTGCAAAACGGTAAGGTTCTTGCAGTTTTGGGAAACATAAGAACGATATAACGCATTTCCGGAAACATATTTTTTATTTCTGCGGCTTTTTAATGCCACATTTTTTCCTGACCGGATTTCATTTTCTATGATTGCAATATGCTTTTTATCAAAATAGGGCACCCCGTTTTTTATATATTGGGGAGTTATCTTTCCAAGTTTTACCCAGTTACGACCGGTAGCAATCGATATGGATAACTGCTCACATAACTCCTTTAACGATTTGTCATGCAATTTCAAATTCTCCTGGTTACCTGCTTTTTAAAAATGCCCGGCAAGTAGGAACCTGCCGGGCATTTTCTGTATTTGTCGACATTTTCCGCTCTGTAAAAATCAACGTGGTATTTTACTTCATATTTTACATTTCCCAGTAATATTAGTCAAGAAAATAGTATATCCTATAAAATCTGCGCACCGTTTTACCAAAAAAGGAAGCCGATTTTAAACAGCTTCCTTTTCGTATTCGTGAATCGCTTTTATTTTGTAATTGCATTTACAAATCTTTTTGTAATTTCCCGTGGTCTTGTGATTGCGGTACCAATCACTGCCGCATATGCACCACACGCAAATGCTTTCTGTAACTGCTGCGGCTCCCAGATTCCACCCTCTGCAATCAGCGGAATTGTCAAATCCTGTGCCAGCTTTTCTAACATTGGAAAGCACGGAATTTCTGTACCTTTAGTATCCGGCGTATAACCACAAAGTGTGGTTCCAACAATGTCAAACCCAAGTTTCTGTGCACGCATGCCATCTTCATAAGACGCACAATCTGCCATAAAGATCATATCCGGATACTTTTTACGCACTTCCGGAAAAAATGTTTCTATGGTGCTTCCATCCGGTCTTTTTCGGTTTGTTGCATCCAATGCAATAATATCCGGTGCGGCTGTCATGATAGCATCAATTTCTTTCATGGTTGGTGTGATATAAATTTCCGAATTATCATAGTCTACTTTATATAAACCGATCACTGGAAGATTCACTTCCTTTTTAATCGCAATAATGTCTTCCGGTGTATTTGCGCGAATTCCAACGGCACCGCCTTCTTTTGCTGCAAATGCCATCCTCGCCATAATTTTTGAACTGTAAAGAGGCTCTGTCTCCAATGCCTGACAGGAGACGATCAAACCGCCTTTTATTTTATCAAATACATTCATCTCTTATTTCCTCCTTTTTGCAAATTCTGACAACCAGATAGGATTTGTCCATGCCGTGTGCCCATGTTCATCTATACATTCTGCACGAATATATGTTTCTTTTCCTGTTAACGGATAAAATGCTTCTGTCAGAGGGACTCCATGTTCCGCCAACCGGGTCACACCCAAAGCTACTGGTCCGCCAACAATCATATTGATGCGTTCTACTGCACTGCAATTAACGACAAACTGGTTATTTTCCACCTTCCAGTCATATATTTCCGGTCCTGAAGAAGAATAATATTCCCCATTCAAAATTGCCTGGCAGATTGCTTCATGGGAAAGTTCTTCCGCCTGCACAACAATATATCCTCCAAAAGAATCCGGAAAACTTCCTCCATTATGATTATCATCTGTCGCATCCGCATTGATATGCCTGCCACTGCGAAGCATCAGATCCCAATAGGTCACATCATACCCCGTACCACACTCATTAACGGTGTTATAATTAAAAATCTCCAACATATTGATATCCGGAATATTGATAAAATCTTCCGGCCTTACACGTGACCAGATTGGGTGATTATAAGTCACGATACAACCATGATTCTTTAATCTCTCTGCAAGTTTTTTCCCTGTTTTATTTCCATCCCAGTCCGTCCCGTAATAAATATCAGGCTCTACTTTTTCCATATGTGAAAAGGTACTTTCCAATGCACCTTTTTGCATGCTCTCTGTTCCGAGAATTCCATTCATATGATGCAGTCTGACCGTATTTCCCTCATCATCAAACAATACTGCAGTAGCCTCTACCCCCGGAAGAATAAGAAAATTCTTTTCCCCCAGCTCCCGACGGTAATCCGTATAAAGATCATGATCACTGAAACACAAAAAAGAATATCCTGCATCCCGATAATTTTTTGCCGACTGTTCCGGTGTCCAGACACCATCGGAGTTGGTTGTATGGCTATGCAGGTTTCCTTTATACCATCTTTTCATGACAGTATTTCACCTCCAGGTCTACTTCAAACATCCTCTTCCACGGCATTGCTGCTTTGGTGATTATCAGCCGGTCCGCAATGGATGGCAATGTTTTTTGTGCAAAAGTCTGCAATTCCTGTTTTACCTGATCACTGACAATCCCCTGCGTCTCCTTTACATCAAAATAATTCATACCCGAAGGAAGCTGTTCCGTTACATGCCCCCTCACGACACTGCAGTAACCGCCATCCTCCAAATAGCGCTCCACAAGGAAATTGTCATGTTGTTTACTTTTTCCGTTGTAAAGCATATCAACCGCCTCTGCAATGGCTGTGCCAATGGTATTTGCCGAAGTATTCCATCCTGCATACCCACCAACCTGCATTAACAGCTGATTCTTATCCAACAAATGAATAAACATAATATCCCCGCCATTGGCATATGCATTATCTGCAATGGATACAATCTTATGTTCCTTGATTCGTTCCTTCAAAAACTCAATCATTTCCGGTAAATTACGCTGTTCATACCATTTTTTATGATTTATGAGCTGTCCTGCCGCTTCCTGCATCTGTTCGCCCGGAGCTGTTACTGCAAGAATAAAATCTGCCTGCTCATAACTTTCCGTCTGCTGACATCCCGCTGACAAAATATGATATTTGAGTGTTTCTGCGAGTGGCAGCCCCTCATACAGCGGCACAATATCCCTTGCCTTTTCTACTGCATATTTGACATACACTTTTGGACATTTCCCATGCATCACATTGATCATACGGGAAACCAGTGTCAGTTCTACTTCATCCGCACCCGGATAAACCAGCACCTTGTCTACCATATCATATTCCCTTACTTTTTCACGGATACTCGACTGATCCATGGCAGCGTAACCATATGCTGCGGAATCATCCTGTGGAATGACCAGCGCATCAATCCAGCCATCTCTCAGATACTGTAATGTCTCCACGTTCATAAAGCGGTTTGTCTCACGTCTGCCAATATAATCATTCAGACATTTCTGGTCGATCTTATCCATCAGTTTGGATAACTGTACCTGACTTTTTATTCCAAGTCTGCTTTTATGAATAACTACCCCAGCATCATGGATTTCTTTTCCATACCTCTCGTAATAGTCCGGTTCTTCATCATTGCTGGAATAATTCGGACAACGCATAATTACCTGAAACGCATAGATCAGCATATTTGGATTTTCTTTTCTGATCTCCCGGATCAATTCCATGCGGGAAAGCAATGTTTCTTTCGTCTCATGATGAATCCGGGAGGGAATCAGACCTCCATAGAGCAGTGTATCCACTGACAAAATCAAGCCATCTGCATCTTTACATTCTTTTCTCAGGAAAGAGGCCAGTTTATCCAGATCTGCCGGCAGCTTCTTGTTTCCCAGCGTCTCAGGCCTTACAATATTAAAATCTTCATTCAAAAATAATCGTTCCGGGAAAAACATATTACATGGCCGCTCATCCAGCGGAACTATCACTATCTTTTTTTTCAATGCTATAATCCTCTCAGTTTTGTCCCATTCCTGTTTGTATACACCCTATAATTCCATATACGCAGCACGGTATGTCCGCGCTGCATAAAAGTCAAACTGACCATAAAATGCTTTTAAAATTGTCCAGTCAATATTAACGGTCTCTACGCCAAGTTTCCGAAGCCGACAAAGTGACTGATGCAGTATATAATCTCCCACATGATGTCCCCGGATTTTTTTAGCAATGCCGATCGGTCCAAGTCCGCCACGACCATTTGGTTGCTGTCTGGCATCTTTTTCTACTGTCAGCATACAATATCCTATCAGCTCTGAGCGATCCGGTGTCCAAAGCATTATAATCTCTTCCGGTGCTTTTCCATGCTGCAATGCTGTTCCTGCCTCATACTCCCATCTTCCTGGAAACTCCCGGTCCAGAAAACCAAGTAATGCCTCCTTTTCTCCATGATAACAATCTGTCACACAGATATCATGCCATGGAGTTTCATCAAATTCTTCGATTTTCGCATTATCTGTCAGGCTTCCCTCCAGGTCATAATGATCCTCTCCGTTGAGTGTAAATCCAATTCTTTGAAAAAATCCACACTTCTGCTTATTCGGAGCCGGAATTCCGGAAAAGAAATTTGCAAAATCCTGTCCCAGAAAAACTTTATGTATTCCTTTTTCTCGCAATTTCTGCAATGTTTTTTGCAAAAGCAGTGTTCCATATCCACAATGTTGGTATCTTTTTGCAACACCGCAAATGGAAATCCATGCTGTATCCGGATACAATTGCTGATTCCCTGATAGTTTTACACCGGAAAAGCCAATCAGTACATGATTTTCCACATCGCGCATGCAAACACTTGTGGACATGTCAAATTCAGGATCTTCAAACAGATGACTCCGTAGTTTTTCCGGTGTCACAAAATATTCAGGTGCAAATATCTCTTTGCATATTTCAGCTACATCTGCCTGATCCCCCGGTTTCATCTGCGAATACTCAACTGCATTTGCATATTTCCACCAATTATCTTTCACAAGATAGGACAGATCAAACAACATGCACCCGGCTGAATGTTCCATGCACATAGCAATTGCCTGTGAAATTTTTTGTGGTGTCTCTCGATACTGATCCAAAAACAGGGAATCCACAATTGTTGTTGCATTTCCTGCCACATGTTCTGCCAGCCTGGCGGCTCCTTCCACGCTGTACCAATCTGCTGGTTTTTCGTTCTTTTCCGCCTCTGATACGGTGACATCCTCATAATAACAGCCGGAAAATAACGTATCAATTTCTCCTGCATAAGCTGTCTGCTGCAATTTTGCTTTATCACACCAGGGAAATTCATTTCCTGCATATGTCTGGTCTGCCCAATTGACGCCTACCTGATAGTACAGCGGATACCAGGATCCCGTATAATCACAGAATTCCACATCGGGATACTCCCGCAGCATTTGTTTTACTTTGACTATAAAATCATGTATGATCTGCATACGCCAGGTGATAAAAGTACCAAAATACCTGCCCGGTTTTTCCTGATACCCATTTTTCGTCTGTACAATGGTATACATATCCTCCGGCCATCTTTCATCCGATATTCCACTATATGCTTCCCATTTTTTTCTGCTCTGTTCACTAAAATCCGTACTTAATCCAACATAACGCACACGATCCAGCACAATGCCGTCCGGATGATAAGTATCCACAAATTCCTTCAGCAATGCAAGAACATAAGCCTGAACTTCCTCATTTCCCGGATTTAAAAAAATTTCTCCAAAATCATCAATACTTCCCACTGTATGCAGATGATCCGCTGCTGACTGCTTTCGGATGACTGGTTTTCCGTCTGCATCCAGACCATATACTTCACAGGCAAAACCATCTTTTTTAATTCCTGGCATATCCGGATGTGGGTTTTTCCCATTTCCTGCCGCAAAAGTGTCAAATGCAGCATAACATTTCATTCCCAGATTTTTTATGATGGAAAAACATTGCTTGACATAATCATACGCAGGCAGAAATGTCTTATCGTATTTTGAATAGTGCGGTGCAATCTGGCTTGGATACAAAGAAAAACCTGTTGTATCTTTTACACTTAAAATAATTCCTGTCATACCGACTGCCCGGCATTTCTTCATTGTTTCTTCAAATTTTACAGCATCAAGAATCCATTCCTTATTTGCTGTAATCTCCACCCACACATCATATCTTTTTTCCATTGGTTTACCCCTTCACTGCACCACTGACAGCTTCAATATAATTTTTCTGACACATCATAAATACCAGCAATACTGGAATAATTGAAATCACAGTTCCTGCTGCCACGTAACCAAACTTATAGCTGAAAGAACCATTCAGATACTGCAAAGCTGTAGCCAATGGATATTTTTCCGGATCCTGCAAAACAATAATTGGCCATAAGAATGCATTCCAGTTTCCAATAAAATCAAAGATGATAATTGTGGAAATACTTGGCATAATTCCCGGAATCATAATGGTTGCCCAAGTACGCAGTTCTCCGGCACCATCAATCTTTGCGGCTTCTATAAGTTCCTTTGGAATTCCCAGATAAGCCTGTCGAAGCAGGATAATACTAAAGGTCTTTACAGAAGTAGGAAGAATGACACCAGCATAGGTATTTAACAAATGCATCTGTGAAATCGTAAGGTAATTAATAATCATACCTGCTGCCGCCGGAATAATCATGGTTGCAACAAGCACTCCAAAAATAAGATTTTTGCCTTTAAATTCCATTGTTGCCAATGGATACGCACACATCGCAGAAAATACAACATCAATTACAATACCAACAACCGTAATTATCACAGTATTTCCTACATATTTTCCAAGATTCATATATCTTATCACCCCTGTGTAATTTGACAGGGTGAAATTTTTCAATGAAAAATGCAAATCATAAATATTTGCGCCAGTCCTCAAAGATGATAACACCAGCCAGATAAATGGACCTGCACACAGAATTGCCACCAGTGCAAGCACAAGGTAGGTAGAGATCCGGCTGGCAATATCGTTTCTTTTTTTTATACGTACAGCTTCATTACTCATTGTTCGTCATACCTCCCCGTTTTCCATAAACAAATACGATAATGCTAAGCATTGTTGTAAGAATTCCCTGAATTGCACCGATTGCTGCTGCATACCCAAACTGAAAATCCCCAAATGCTTTGGTATAAGAATAGTAGTTAATAACCGTTGTCGCATTATTTGGTCCGCCTTTTGTTAAAACAAATACAACATCAAAGACACCAATTGCAGAAATGACAGAATTTAATGAACACAGCCAGACATATGGTTTCAAAAGTGGAATTTTAATTTTAAAGATTGTCTGGAGAATGTTTGCTCCATCAATCTGTGCCGCTTCTGTTAATTCCTGTGGAATTCCCTGTAATCCTGCAAGATACATCATCATATAATATCCGAGTCCCTGCCAGACAGTAATAAACATCAGACACGGCATTGCCGCATATTTGCTGTTCAGAAAACCAAGCGGCTGTTTGATCCAGCCCCAGTCGGACAGCATGGTATTGATAATTCCATGTGTATCGAAAATAAATCCCCACATAATAGAAACCGCAACCATGGAAGTTACAACCGGAATATAAAATAATGTACGGAAGACATTAATTCCCGGTAACTTCTGATTGACCAGAAGTGCCAGTAAAATGGATAATATCTGTATAACCGGTACAATCACCACGAATATAATAGAGTTTTTCATGGAAATAATGAATTCACGATCATGAAATGCCTGTATAAAATTTCCAAAACCGACAAATTTCGTCTGTCCCAAAACCGAGTAATCAAAAAACATTAAAACCAGACTTCCAATAATCGGAATAATCGTAAACAAAATTAAAATGACCAATGCAGGTGCCATAAACGCATAGGCCTTTAAGCCCTCTCTCCTCTTTCTCCTGCTCATTTTTCCTGCTTTCTGCACCATGGAATCTCCCTTCTGGAAACAATTCCCCGGACAAAGCCGGGGAATATTTTCCTATTTTATTACTGCTTTAACAGCTTATTTACATCCGCTTCACCCTGATCCAGTGATTTTTGGATATCATCACCATTTACAATGCATGCCTGATAAACTTTATTAACTGCATCCTGAATGTTCGACTGATTGGCAACACCAAGTGAGAAATCTTTTGAAGTCTGGCTTGCTTCTGCTGACATAGCACTTGCCTGTCCCTCCAGTGTGTCTGTATCAGAGGTAAAGTAAGAATCCTGACTTGCCTTTGTTGTAGAAGGGAAAATAGATACCTTCTTACAGAATGCCAGCTGATTTTCATCATTTGTGATATAATTTGCAAACTTGATGGCTTCCTTCTGATTCTCGCTCTTTGACGGAACAACCAGATTCATCAACGGATTGCGGCTCAGACCGGTAGCACCTGTCAGTGGCTTGGAAACAGCAATTGTCTTGTAAATATCCGGTGCCTCATCCTTGATACGTGAAAGAGAAGATCCGGAAGAACTTACGATAGCCAGTTTGCCGGACTCAAACAGTTTCAGTGATTCATCCCAGCTTCCCCAATTATTCTTCGGAATCACACCCTGATCCGTATACTGCTTATACTCTTTTAACAGATCTGCAGTTTTCTGTGTATTAAACGCAGCTGCAGTTCCATCTGAACTTAATATATCTATGTTTTCTTCAAACAGAATGTTAAAAAATTCATCCGGCTGGAACAGGTAAGCCCCTGTTTTTTCATAGAACTCTTTGGACATCTTTAATGCCTCATCAAAAGTTTTCGGCACCTCCATGCCTGCCTTCTCAAACAGATCCTGATTATAAAACATAATATCCGGAGATGCATACCAAGGAAAAGCATAAACAGAATCACCTATCTTTGCAGAATCCCAAAGATCCTTGATATAAATACTCTTCTGATCTTCTGTTGCTTCTTTATTTAAATCTGTCAGGGCTCCCTGTCCTGCCAGTGTTAATGTCATCTGTGTATTTAAATTAACAACATCCGGGGCTGTACCACCAGCAACTGCTGCTACCAGTTTAGACTGTACATCCGCATACGGAATATCTGTCCAGTTGATTTTTACCCCTTTGTTTTCTTCTTCATATTTGCTGATCAAATCATTAAAAAAGTCTCCAAATGTAGCCTTTAAGTCAATGGTCCAGAAATCCAGGGTTACATTTTTTGAAGATGACTTGTCTGCACTCTGCTTTCCGCTTTCTCCGCCATTTCCACATCCAACCAGCATGGAAACAGCCATTGCTGCACATAACACTACACTTAATAATTTTTTCTTCATACTTTTTCCTCCCTTATATTTTTGATGGTGAAACAATATCCGTCCACAAGTTATAATTCAAACTTCTGATCTCATTTTGCTCAAAATAATGAAATGCTTTCTGTGGTTCATTGAGTTCTGCAATTCCGGGAATCTCTTCCCTCAAATATGCATTTAAAATTTCCTGTACATCTTTGAGTCTCTGCAAAAGTCCACCAATCCGTACCGTCTGTACTTCAAATCCAAAACTTTTGTTTTCAAGATTCCACTGTGTTCGAAAACTTTGATAAAAATCCTGCAATCTCTGCAATAACACAGGAATTTTTATATTGGCAATCTCTTGTAACGTTTCCTTGTCCTCCTGACTATACGCCAATCGGATTTCCCTTCCAAGATCTGCTTTTTTCTCCAACACAAGGCACAAATTTCTGGCTGTTTCCATCAAGTAGAAAAACGGACTTTCCTTCGGCAGTTCTCCAAGAAGCTCTGCTGTTTTTCCAAATTTTTCTACTGTATCTTTCTGAACGACAGAGTCAAATGTTCCGATCAACGGATCATTGTAAAGCAGATATTTGCTTGCATTATTATGAGTTAATCCATCCTCTATATATGGATTTACATCATCCAGTCTCAAAAATTCCTGTAGCTGGTATCCAGTCAGTAACTGAAAAGCGTTCTCACTCATCCTGCTTCCATAGGCGATCTGTGCATCTGCGAAAAATGTAGGAAGAACACTAAAAGCACTGGCTTCTGCCCCGTCATCTCCCCAGCAGGTAATTGTCACAGAATCAACCCTGTTCTTTTTACACGCAGCAAGTGCTGCCTTTCCCGCCTGTATACTATAGCGGTTGTGCGGAATAAAACCGGTCCACTTCCATGCACCTCCAACAAATGCGGTTCTCTCTGTCAGCTGTTTATGCCGACGGATCATCTCATCGTAATGTGCTTCATCTGTGGAATAATAATCCCAATATCCGATTTCCACTTCCTGCGGTATATGTATACCCCTGAGTTTTTCTACATCATTTTCATAATACGCACCATGAAAAGCCAGACGGAAAAACATATCACTCCACATCTGTACCGTAAATCCATATTGTTTGCAAATGGAAAGCACCATCTCGAGATGTCTCTGCATAATTTCCTGACGATTCCGGTACCCGTGCCGATCCAGATATTTACCTAAACCAACCATATGTGCTTCGTCCATGCCGATATTAATTTTCTTTGAAGAAAAATTCTTCGAAACGGTACGAATCAGATGTTCAAGCAATGTCTTTGTCCTTGGATCTTCCGCAAGCAGAATGTCATCTGTATCTATGATCTTTTGATATTCTTCATATCTTACAATCTGATTAAGATGTGCAAGTGTCTGAATAAATGGGCGGAGTTCGATACCAAATATTTCTGCATAAGCATCTGCCTCTTTCAATTCCTCACATGTCAGTGCTCCACGCATATATCCAAAATACGGTTCTTCTTCTACCTGTATGGTATCTTCCATATAAAGACCAACAAAACCATACCCCAGATAGGCAGCCATACGGATCAATGTTTTAATTGTTTTCATACGAAGCACTGCGTTTCGTGAAACATCAAACATCATACCAAATTCATCAAACGCACAACATTCTGTCACATCCGTCTTTTTCTCTGCTGCGATCACATACAACAATGCTCTGCATAACTGTGGAAATGTATGATAGGCAATCCGACACTTTTCTGATTCAAATGTGATCTGATAGCCGTTCTCCTGCTGTTTTTGAATCTCTAATGCCACTCCATGATCAACATCAAAATATGGCTGTAGCTCTATCGCTTCTGTAAGCATTTTCTTTACATTTTCTTCACAATCACACAGATAAACTCTCATATCCTTATTCCCCCTTTCTGTTTTTTTGTATTATAGCAACTGTTTTTTCCCAATACAACAAAATCGCCCCTTTCTGAAAGTACAATCCGGGCATCTTCCCATCCACGGAAACTACTTTCAACAATCACACTCTCTTTCCTGCTGTATGCAATAATATACGGCTCCCACCATACCTGCCTCATTCTTCAATGCAGCTGCACAGATTTCAAGATCTTTTGCAAAATTTGGCATCACATGTTTCATCACATATGATCTGACAGGAGCAATAAAAAGATCTTCCTGTGCAGAAACTCCTCCGCCAATTAATATCTGCTCTGGATTAAACATATGCACAAATCCAACAAGCGCTGAAGCAATCACCTCTATCCATTCCTGCAGGATTTTCTGCACCACCACATTTCCTGTCGCTGCCTGTGCAAAAATCCATCGTCCATCAACTGGTGTATCTGCTGCCCCTGCAATCGCACCTTCCTGTATTGCCCAACGGACTTTTCGTACCAGTGCTGAAGTCGATCCATAATGCTCAAGACATCCCCGATTTCCGCAAGTGCACATTTCCCCTTCATACTGCACCGGAATATGTCCAAGTTCACCCGCAAATCCACTTGCTCCGAGCAAAATCTTTCCATTCATGAGAATGCCGCCACCTACACCTGTTCCAATCGTGACAACGACAACATCTTTTTTGCCCTTTGCAGCACCAATCCACGCTTCCCCAAGAGCCGCTGCATTCGCATCATTAAGCACTTCTGTCGGAATATGGAATTCCTGCTCCATCACCTGTCGAATCGGGCTGTTGATCCAGTTTTTAATATGTCCTGCGGTTCCTTCGACCACTCCTTTTTTTGTAGAGATTGCTCCCGTTGCTGACACCCCGATTCCTGCATATTCAGAAGCATTCTCACGATATTTTTCCAAAAAATTATGGCAGCTCTTCACTACCGTCTGCAAAATAGGTGTTTCATATCCATCAAAATTTACGGCATAAGTTTCTGTTGCATGAATCGTGCCATCTTCATCTACACTTCCAATCTTTACTGCCGTTCCTCCAATATCAATTCCAATATACTTTTTTTTATTCATCTTTATCCTCCGTGTGTTCCCCTTTTGCACGAATAGCAGACAGGGTTGCCTTATATTTTTGTGTTTTAAAGTAAGAATCATTTGCAAAATAATAAGAGTATAAAACATCCATAATTGCTAAAATCGAAAATTGCGGTGAAATTTTTGTTCCTGTATCCAGATTTTTTAATGCTGCTACCTGAATTACTTCCTGCGATTCCTTTGCAACGGATGACCTGGAAACTGCTGTTATGCATATAATACTTGCACCTCTGCTTTTGGCAATCCGAATACTTTCTAACACTTCTGCCGTCTCCCCACTTAACGTAATGGCAATCACAAGTGTTTCCTCCCCCGCCAGTGCTGCACCTATCTTCATCATATGGGAATCTGTAACTGCATTAACATCCATCCCGATACGCATGAAACGCAGCTGGAATTCTTCCGCTGCATAACCGGAATTTCCGATTCCAAAAATCAGTACACGTTTACTGATGTTAAGCATTCCCGCCACCCGCCGGACCTGCTCCTCATCAAGAATCCGAAAATTTTCCTGTAACAGTTTCTGGTACGAATTTTGTACGCGACGCGCAAATAATCCGACATCCTTTTCTGTTCCCTCGCTTTTTTGTTCAAATTTTAAGTCTCTTTCATAAGAAAAAATAAATTCCCGATATCCTTTGTATCCGCACTTCTGGGAAAACCTTGACAAAGTAGCCTCAGATACATACAGCACACGGGATATATTTTTAGAAGAAAAATCCATATCATCTTTATTACCAATAAAAAAATCTGCCACACTGCGTTCAACCGCTGTCATTTTTTTATAGGATGCTTCTATTGTCTGTTTTGTCTCATTTTGAAATGAGATCATATAATCATCGTTCATCTGTTCTCCACATCATCATCTGTTCCATATATCTTTCCACATATAACGCAATTTCCTGCTGCGTCCTGGCACCCGGATGCCCATCTGTTCCCATGCCATTGACCGGATTCTGCAACGGAAGCTTCAGAAACTCTGTGCCACATCGCTGCGCGGTTTCCTGTACTTTTTCACATAATGTCTGTTCCATCAGACCATAAAGCAGAAGCATTTTCGCATCAGCAAAAACCTTCTTCAGCTGCTGTATAAAATCCGTATATTTTTCTACAAACGCACGCTCGCGGGAAGGAATCTGCCTCACATAACTTGCATCATTCGTCCCCAGATTACACACGATCAGATCTGGAACTTCGTTTTGTATATAGGGAAAAATTTCGGGAAGAATGTTTTTCGTATAAGGTGTATCCTGCTCCGGGGCAATCCAGCGGGATAATACCCCATTCCCACTATATGCAACAATCCTGCTGTCTGCATGAAGCATCTCTGCTGCCTGATATGCATAAGTTTTAGTCACATCTTCATCCGCTGTCCGGAATGCACTAATCCCATTTATTCCATCCACTCCATATCCAGCGGTAAGCGAATCTCCTATGAAAAGCAAATGGCGGGATGGAATTGCATCTCTTGTAACCGGGGCATCCGTAATAAGATTTGTGATCCACACATTGCCATATTGTTCTTCCGTCAGTTTCACCAATCGGATCCTGACGGTTTCGGCTGCTTCCTGCTGGTAAATTATATATTTTCTCTTACCCGGCACTGCCCGGATTTTTTGCCGGAACTGCTTTTCGTCATTTATAAAAACCCCCATAAATGCATCTTCCTGTGGTGCAATGCTTTGTGCCGCCATTTCCACGGTAACAACGCTTGCTGCCGTTACAAATGCAATCCCAGATGCAGACCAGCAAAGGTGTAACCCTGACGTTTCTTTGTTTGTAATTCCCAATATTCTCACTTGTTCCCACCATACCATTTTCTCCACTTATGCCTGCCTTTTTTATTTTACATGCAATTATAGCGAATCTACCTATAAAATACAATCTTTAGTCATAATTTCTGAAAGTAGTTTCCGCAACAGTTCCTATACTTCCTTATATTTGTGTTTTCACTCCATTTTTTGATAGTTCTTTCCGTTTTCTTCAAAGATATAGCTTTTTTGGCTTTTTAATTCTATAATCATTCTCAAATAAACGAGAACCATAACAAGGAGGACATTTATGAGAATCTACAAAACAAAAAATTATGATGAAATGAGCCGCAAGGCAGCAAATATTATCTCCGCACAGATGATTTTGAAACCAGAATCAGTACTTGGTCTCGCCACAGGTTCCTCGCCAATTGGAACTTATAAACAGCTCATCAATTGGTATAAAAAAGGGGATCTGGATTTCTCGCAGATCCACAGCATCAATCTGGATGAATACAAAGGACTTGACGCATCCAATTCGGAAAGCTACGCTTATTTCATGCGTCACAATCTTTTTGATCATGTAAATATCAAACCGGAAAATACCTATATTCCAAATGGTATGGAAGAAGATGTTGATAAAGAATGTACCCGTTACAATTCCATTATCCACCAGCTTGGCGGCATTGATTTACAACTTCTTGGTATTGGTAACAATGGACATATTGGCTTTAATGAACCATCCGATACATTTGCAAAAGAAACCCACTGTGTAGAACTGACAAAAACAACCATTCAGGCAAATGCCCGTTTTTTTGATTCCATTGATGAAGTTCCTACTCACGCATATACAACCGGAATCAAAAATATTATGGAGGCAAAACATATCCTGTTAATCGCAAATGGAGAAGGAAAAGCAGATGCCCTGTATCAGTCCCTGTTTGGTCCAATTACTCCCCAGGTGCCCGCATCCATACTGCAGCTGCACGATGATGTTTCCATTGTTGCCGATGAAGCTGCACTATCACGTATCATTGAAAAAAATCTTATTTAATATATTGCTTTTGTAAAGGAGTTCCTTATGATTATAAAAAACGGACTTGTCTGGGAAGAAAACGGATCTTTCCTGACAAAAGATTTGCATATTGATAGCGATACCCATCGCATCGCAATGGATTCTGCTGATACGACAGATGACACCATTATTGATGCATCCGGTCTGTATGTAATTCCAGGACTTGTCGATATCCATATTCACGGTGCTATGGGATGTGATTTCAGTGACGGCAGCGCGGAAGGACTTTTAAAAATTGCAAAATATCTTCGTTCCTGCGGCGTAACAGCTTTTTGTCCAACCTCCATGACTTTACCGGAAAACCAGTTGCTGACAGCCTTTGCATCGACGCGCGAAATTCCAGATGACAATAGCCATGCTTTTATCGCAGGAATCCACATGGAAGGACCATTTCTCTCTCCTGAAAAAAAAGGTGCACAAAAAGCAAGCTATCTTCGCGCACCGGATATCGATATGTTCCGACGTCTTTCCCAGGCATGCGATAACAAAATCCGCATCATTACGATTGCACCGGAACTTTCAGGCGCGGATGCTTTTATCCGGGAATTTCATTCCCAGCTGACCATCTCCCTCGGTCATTCCACGGCATCCTATGAAATTGCCCAAAACGCTTTTGCTGCGGGAGCCAGTCATGTCACGCATTTATTTAATGCCATGCCACCATTGCATCACCGGAATCCAGGTATTATCGGTGCAGCCACTGACTGCCCACATGCCATGGCCGAAATAATTTGTGACGGCATACATATCCACCCATCTGTTATCCGGAATACCTTTCGTATGTTTGGCGAAGACCGCATGATATTGATCAGTGATGCCATGCGTGCCACAGGTATGGACGATGGAACATATGAACTCGGAGGACAACCTGTAACGAAAAAGGGACGGCTCGCCACCTTAAAAGACGGAACTATTGCCGGTTCAGCAACAAACCTTTTTGACTGTATGAAAAATGCAGTAAATTTTGGCATTCCACTTGCTGTCGCTGTCAAAGCTGCCACCTACAATCCGGCAAAAAGTATCGGGTTAGAACATACCATCGGCACTCTTGCGCCTGGTGCAAGAGCTGATGTCCTTCTCCTTGATTCCGATCTGAACATTGTTCGTATCATATAAACCCCTGTTGTAAAAATGCCCGGCAAGTAGGAACCTGCCGGGCATTTTCTTATGTACTCTGTAATTTCTATCTCGGGTCCGGACGATGCTTCATATCACGGATCGGAATATTAGCAACAAGTGCCGGTACCGTTCCGTTATTGGAATCGGACTCTGTCTCGGTGATTTTTACATCAAGTGCCTCCGCATCAATATCCATGTAACGTGAGATCACTTCAATAATGTCATTCTTCATCATCTCCATCATCTCGGAAGAACAGTTGGCACGGTCAGAAACCAGCACCAGCTTCAGGCGGTCCTTTGCGACGTTGCCGGAAGTCTTCTTCTTAAATAAATCCATTATTCCCACAATAAGTACCCCCTCTAATTCTTCTTAAAAATGTCCTTCAGCTTCTCAAGTACTCCCTGCTTCTCATTCAGATTCAGGAACGGAACTTCTTCTCCCATAATACGGTGGCAGATATTGGAATATGCCTTTCCTGCCAGACAGTTGGTTCCAACCAATGGCTCACCACGGTTTGTGGAAATAACAATCTGCTCATCATCCGGTACGGCACCGAGAAGATTTACTGCCAGAATATCGGTTACATCATCTACCGTCATCATCTCACCGCGTTTTACCATATCCACACGCAGACGGTTTACAATCAGATCGATCCGTTTCATCTCGTTTGCCTCAAGGAGTCCTACGATACGATCCGCATCACGGATCGCAGATACTTCCGGTGTCGTAACAACCAGTGCACGGTCCGCACCTGCTACCGCATTCTTAAATCCCTGCTCGATACCGGCCGGGCAGTCCAATAAAATATAATCAAACTCTTCGCGAAGCTCATTGATCAGCGCAACCATCTGCTCCGGTGTGACAGCATCCTTATCTCTGGTCTGTGCGGAAGGAAGCAGGCATAATTCCGGATATCTCTTATCCTTGATCAAAGCCTGACGGATACGGCACTTTCCTTCTATAACATCTACCAGATTATATACAATACGATTTTCCAGACCCATAACCACATCCAGGTTACGCAGTCCGATATCGGTATCAATCATTACAACTTTCTTGTTTAACTGTGCAAGACCTGTACCAATGTTTGCTGTGGTTGTGGTCTTACCTACACCACCCTTTCCTGATGTGATAACGATTACTTCGCTCATGAAACTTATTCCTCCTACGTCCCTAAATGTTATTTAATATATTTTTGGTGATTGGCTCAATATAGATATTTCCATCTCTTGCAATGGCGATCTGTGCTTCCACTTCCGGTGTCTTTGACCGGCGGAGTGTACGACGTTTCGGTTCCGGCTTGTCCGGACTCTTTGCGATCAGATCCCCAATCTGAATCTGAATCGGCTGCATATCCAGCGCAAAAATAAAGCAGTTACGATCACCCATACATCCTGCCTGTGCGTTACCTTTTAATGCCCCAAGAATCACAATGTTTCCCTGGGAAATAATTTTGGCTCCCGGATTGACATCGCCAATGATCGTGACACTCGATTCACTCGAAATCACCTGTCCCGACCTTAAAGTGCCACGATAAAACTGCTCCGGCCCGTTTCCTGCTGCGGCATTCTCATACTGCTGCTGTACGGCATCGTAAAACGCCTCGACCTGTTCTTTCATGACAGCTTCCTGTCTTGTTCCATTTTCAACGATACACAGGATTTCAATCGATGTGTTGCTTTCAATTGCTGAGATGATCTGCTGTTCTTCCTCTTCCGAAAGTTTTCTTCCTTCAAAGGACAATGCCAGTTTTGCATTTTTAAAAAATGTACTGGATGCTTTGAACTTTTCGACAACATCCTTCAATAACTCATCAAACCCAATCTCCGGGTCTAAGACAAGATTAATTCCGTATTTATTACTTTTTATCGTAACAGATTGTGACATGGTAACCTCCAATTTCATTATTAAAATGAAATCCATCAATTGTAATTATACCTGTTTGCGGCAAATACGCAAGCATTTTCGCTTTATTTGAACGATTTAAAAAAACCTGTCCTTCCTGCGATTGTATTTCTTTCGTTTCTTCTCACGAAAACGCATTTTATCATTTTTTTTCGTTTTTCTCTGATGACGGATCACATAAAAATTATCATATGCCCGTTTTGCCAGAAACAACAGAACCACTGCTGCGACAATAACCACTCCCGCAACAATGAGCCATGCAGGATCGATCCGTATGACACGTTCATTTTTCTTCTGCCCGCTATCGGTATTGACGTAATAATTATCTTTTACCTTTGCTCCGGTTTTTACTATATCCACACTGCCGACCTCATGACCGGCATATGTGTATGCAAGCCTTGCAACTTTCTTTTTTCCTTTTGCAGATTCTGTCTTTTTATAGGATACATCGGAAAACTGTGCTCCTTTTGGCATAATGATATAAGCATCCTCGTCCAGCTTTACATAAGGTTCACTGTTGTTCAAAACCCCGTAATTTTTTCCGTTGTCCTTTGCCAGACCCGCATCGTTTTCCGAAATATTCAGCGCCTGGAAATTTTCAAAGCAGTAATCAAATAATTTTCTGGTATCCGTATAATGATCCGGTGTTGCCGCATCCATCACCACACACACCAGAGTAATTCCGTCTTTCTCCGCAAAAGACACCAGGGTATTATTCGCCACTGTCGTGTAGCCGGTTTTTCCGCCAGTACAGTATTTGTACAAATGAGAGCTGTCCCCGCGAAACGGGTAGATCATTTTATGGTGATTGTGACACGGATATTCTGCCTTGCATTTATTGGTCTTCGGAAGTGTATAGCTTGGACTGCCTGCGATCATCCGGAACGTCTCGTTTTTGTATGCCTCTGCGGAAATCAGTGCCATATCATACGCGCTGACCCAGTGATCTTCATCCGGCAGACCATTACAGTTATTGAAATGCGTATCCGTACATCCCAGTTCCTTTGCGCGCTTATTCATCAGATCGATAAACGTCCGGTAATCACCACCCAGTTTCTGCCCCACATGCTCCGCAACCGCATAAGCACATTCATTGGCAGACTCCAGCATAACCGCATACAGACACTGCTCCATCGTCAGTTTTTCTCCAAGATTCCGGGCAATATGGGAAGTATCTCCCTCATTTTTAAATACCGCATCCGCAGAAAACGTAACGACCTCATCCATATCACAGTTTTCGATTGCCAGAAGAACCGTCATGATCTTTGTGATACTCGCCGGATAATGTTTCTCGTGACTCTTCTTTTCATATAAAACGGTGCCGGTATTGACTTCCATCACAATGGCACTTTTGGACTGCGTTTTTACCCCGTCCGGCCAGTACTCATCTGCACGCACAGACAACGGTAACATGAGTAAAACCGTGCATACGGCAAGAAAAAATGCTGTTACACGGGTGTATTTTTTTATTTTCATAAGGCTCCCCAATTCTTGATTTTCTTATATTTATAATACCATTATTTCCATAATCGTTCAATTTTTATTTGCCGAACGGACGAAATTTGTATATAGTAATAGTATTCTTACAGTTAGCAAAACTGAATTTATCTTTTCCAAGGAGAAATTACTATGAGACTAAGAAATATACCGGGCGCCAATGAAGCTGTGGCAGCCAGCCCATATTGTATACAGAATGCAGCAGAACACCGCGGACAATGGCATGCCTTTTTTGAAAATGACCATCCGATCCATATCGAAATCGGCATGGGAAAAGGCAGATTTCTGATGGATCTTGCTGCGTTACATCCCGAAATCAATTATATCGGCATCGAACGTTACACCAGTGTACTGCTGCGCGCAGTCCAGAAAATGGATACCCTGCAGCTTCCAAATGTTCATTTTCTGTGTGAAGACGCCGCAAAACTTCCGGAAATTTTTGCACCGGAAGAAGTTGACCGGATCTATCTGAATTTTTCCGACCCGTGGCCAAAGGACCGCCATGCCAGACGCCGACTGACTTCCCATGAATTTTTAGACCGCTATGACCAGTTTCTTGCAGCCGACGGACGGCTGGAATTTAAAACAGACAATCAGGACCTGTTTACGTTTTCTCTCGAGGAAATCGAAACTTCCGACCGCTGGCATCTTAATGCCTCCACCCGTGATCTGCACCATGATCCATCCATGAATGAAGGAAATATCATGACCGAATACGAAGAAAAATTTTCTTCTAAGGGCAACCCGATATGTAAACTGATCGCCTCCCGCTAAGGAGGCGGTTTTTCCGTTATCCTATTTTTCCAAAATCCGCCTGTTTCTATACTTCCGGTACAGCCGGTAACAAAACCGTGCTTCTTCCTGTGAAATCTCTTCTTCGGAAAAGACCGCTTTCTGCACAATGCACAGATACTTCTTCCAATCCTCCGCCGGAACGGACGGATAGGTTGTCATCAGCTTTTCCAGATAGTCCGCATCGGTCTTCATGCCAAAACTTCGCTGATGTAATCCCCGGTAAATCCGCCGGTTGATCCGGTATACCGCATGACGATTCTGCCGGTTGCGCAACTCCATAAGCAATTGTTCCCGGTAAATACGCATCCATTTTGCCACAAGTACCAGCACCAGAACCGCGGCAGCCAATGTCAGACACACCGCAAAAAGCACTTGCAGATCTCGCGTGTGGTTCTTTTTCTCATTATTTTTTACCGGCCGCTTTGTCTCCTTCTCCGTCATCTGACTTTCTGTCTGCTGCTGTGTTTCCATCTGTGTTTCTGACGGCGATTCGTTTTTCGTCTGCATTTGCGTCTGCGGATTCTGCTCCGCCGCATCTTTGTGCTCTTCATGCCGCTGTTTCCACGTATCGCACAATTCCGGGGTTGTCGGCAGCTTTGCACTGTCATTCGTATAGCCCGGGGTCATTTCCACCGGCACCCATCCGATATTTTCCAGATAAATTTCCACCCATGCATGCGCATTGTAGTCCGGCACATCTGCCTGATAGCCTTTCTTTTCTTTATGAAATGCCGACGGTTCCACCACATATCCCGATGCATAACGCGCTGGAACTCCCAGACTTTGTAAAATCAGCGCACCCGCGCTGGCAAAATGCATACAATATCCCTCATGTCCGGTTTCCAGAAAATAATCAATGGTATCTTTCCCCTGTGGGATGTGATTCAGATATAAGTTATAGGTATTTTCGTTCCCCAGCCAGTTGGCAACCTGTGTCGCAAGATTCTGCCGGATGTTGTTGGTAGTTATCTGTCTTTCTGCCCGTCCGGAATTGTTTCCATCCGTATCCGCCAGCCAATCCTCATCGTATAACCCGCCTGTTTCCATCTGATCCGCCACATAGGTGCCGTTTTCCTCATACACGCCATATCCGATACTTTCCAGAGCCAGCCTTCGTGTAATAAAATCTCCCACTGCCGGAACATCCGTGGCAAATTTACGGTATCTACTGTCAGCATAGGCATCATACCATTGCTGCAGATCCGTATCTGTTTCTCCGTTGACCATACAAAACCTGTCAAAAACATCGCGCAGATCCGTATTTTCATTCAGTCCCTCAAAAGAAACCTTTCCCGTTGCCCTCTTTTTACATACCACCGTATCATCCCTGAGCCAGACCTTCCCACCGGCTGTCTGCGAATCTGAAAAATAAGGCATATACGCATTTTTTAACCCCAGTGCCCGATAGGAAATCTGATACGAAACCGTCTGTGTTTCATCCTCTGCCAGCTCACTCGAACGGATGTATTTTACAAGTTCACCGGCATTCTGCTGCATTAACATTGCAACATCACTGCGATGGTATCCCGCCTTATCCACTTCGTGCGTAAACGTTTTCCCTTCATTTACCCATGTACCGTTCTGATATGTGCCACTGGCAAATGATTTCAGATACAGTTTGCCCGCCGGGGCTTTCGATGCTTCTATCGAAAATACGGTTTTTCCGGTATAGTCCGGTGTTATATTATCCACATGTTCCCGCGATCCCTGCAAAGTTATCCCCGAAAACGTCAGGTTTTTCACACGTTCTTCCACCTGTCTCTGAAACGCATAAAACTTCGGTGACTTTTTCGGAATCTGCTTTGCCACACCGGAAAACGCATAGCTGCTCACCGAGACAAGAATCACGGCAAACACACCTGCTGCAGCATAAGACAGTAGCTGCATCCATACATGGGTACGACCGTCAGCCACCCTTACATCCATGTGCGTCCATGGTGCCGCAGACACCAGCACGATTCCCACGAAAAAGAGTGCAATTCCACTCCAGCCCAGTCTGGCATCGACCAGAAGAGCAACCGACAACGCTGTTATATCCGGAAGCAGCAAAACCAGCCGCACACCGGTCACATATCGAAACATCAGACTTAACAGCACAACAACTGCCAATAAAAACGCCAGCATATAAGTATACCGCATCTCCGTCCCGGCCCCGGTCATATAATTTGTTCCATACTGTTTATTCCAATATGACAGATATGCCTGAAACAGCATTTTTCCGCTCTCTGTCAGTTTTCTCCGATGAAAAATTCCAAACAGTACGAGTGCCGCCGGATATCCGATTTCAAGCACAACCTTGCAGACCCTCTGATATTTTCCGGTCGCAGGAACTCCCACGATAAACAGCACAAGACTTACCAGCATGGCCACCTGCAGTTTACCAAGCGCACGGATCGGCAGCTGCCATCCGAATGCACTCCGGAAAATCGCAAGCATTGCATAAAACAGCAGTTCCACAGCAACCGCCTCACAGATCAGCCGGATACCGGTATTGCCAGACAAATATGTGGTTTTATTCCCTCTCCTGTCCTTCCTGTTCACAATACCAGCTCCATTTCTTCCAGCTTCTGTCTCCAGTTATCTCCACCAAAATCCGCAAGTGTCTGTCCATCCAGCACAAGAAAAAGCTCCGGTGTCAGTTCCAGCCTGTGTACCGGATGCTCGCAGCGATACTGCTGCTCATATCTCTGTCGCAGTGAACCGGCCGTTTCCTTCTGACATTCCATAAACTGCATCAAAAACAGATACACGCTTTCCTCATCCTCGACGCGCAACCGTTTGATTTCTGTTTCCTCCTGCCATGCCACATAATGCGGGCAGCCGGCATCCATCATCGAATACACCAGATCTGCCGCAATTGTGAGAAAGGTTTCCGCATAGGCTTCCCTGCTGCGCCTCATATGCCGGCCTTTTCCTGACATCTGTGGCAGCATGTCCAGCAAAAATACCACCGCACAGGCAAGCGGCTGACTGTCCTCCCGCACCAGAAGCCCGTCCGATTTGGCGGAGAGTTTCCAGTGTATGCGCTGCAGGCGATCCCCCGGACGATATTCCCGCACATCAAAGATCTGGCTGACATCTGTTCCCGGCTGAAAATCATCGTAGCTTTCCGCTTCTCCGAAATATCTGCGTACCCGCTCCGACACCTGTACTGCCACCGCATCCAGTTCCGGCAGCACCTGTATATCTGCAAACCTCTTTATTTTTTTATGCACATAAAACAGACCGGTCAGATCATAAATCCGTACTTTTACAAGCTCATACTCATAACTTCCCACATGAGAAAGCACGACACGCTTTTCCATGCACTGCATTCCGCGCATCAGTCCGGCACCGTTCCACCAGAAATTTCTGGCATACCCGGCAAATGTATTTCTACAGCGCACACGGTAACGCACTTTTGCTGCCGGAAACAACATGGTCTGATCCACGGTAAGCTGTACCGTAACTTTTTTCCCTTTTTCCGCCACGGTAAGCGGAATCCTGATATCTGCCGTGATATGTCTGCAATAAATCAGCAGATACAAACATGCAAGCAGCATCAGTACCAGTTCCGCAAACCCAATCAGCCCAATCGCAATGTTTCCATAGATCAGCGCAATATAAAATGTGACAAGCGTCACCCCTGTTCCAATCAGAAAACTGCCCACGTTTATCCCCTAAGTCTTTTGTATGTTGTTGGTTTGTCCACATCCGACAGAATTTCCTGCAGGGTGGCATCGACTGTCACATGTCCGATCCGTGCCTTTGTGTTGAGCACAATACGGTGTTTTGCCACATCCGCAAAAATATCCGTCACATCATCCGGAATCACATAATTTCTTCCCTGCAAAAATGCCCATGCTTTTGCCAGCCGCACGCATGCGATCGTGCCACGGGGACTTACCCCCAGCTCAATGTAAGCATTTTTTCTGGTAGCCTCCATCAGCTGTACGATATATTTTGCAACATGATCATGCACATAAATCTGTTCCACATACTGCTGCATCTCCCACAGCTGCTCTGGAAGAAGAACCGGCTGCAGATCCTCCGCTTTCGTCATCGTTTTTCCCTGGGCAATTTCCATCTCACTCTGCAGATCCGGGTACCCCATGCTCATGCAGGTCATGAACCGATCCAGCTGTGATTCCGGAAGAAGCTGCGTTCCCGCACTGCCTTTGGGATTCTGTGTTGCAATGACAACAAACGGCTGCGGCACTTTTCGACTCACACCATCCACCGTTACTTTGCCCTCCTCCATCACCTCAAGAAGCGCGGACTGTGTCTTTGGCGAAGTCCGGTTGATCTCATCCGCAAGAAACAGATTACACATGATCGTTCCCGGATGGTACACAAACTGTCCCGTCTCTTTCTGGTACATGTTAAATCCTACAATATCTGCCGGAAGCACGTCCGGTGTAAACTGTACACGGTGATCCAAAAGTCCCATGACGCGCGAAAAGGCGATGGCAAGTGTTGTCTTTCCCACTCCCGGCACATCCTCAATCAGAATATGCCCTCCTGCAAGAATTGTAGCAAAAGCTTTGGTAATACAGGCATCCTTCCCCGCAATCGCGCGTTTGACCTCTGCCAGAACCGCGGCTGCATACTCATATACTTTCTCCATATTTCCCCCTATGGTTTCTTTCTATAATTATTTGCATTTTATATAATAAAAAAACCCCCAACGAATCACATTGTTCGTCAAGAGTTCTTTTGCCATTTGATTCAATCAAAATAAGCTTTGCGAGTGCGCGATCAGGGGTTCGAACCCTGGACACCCTGATTAAGAGTCAGGTGCTCTGCCAGCTGAGCTAATCGCGCATTTTTAAGTTGTTTGTTTTTTGTCTTTCCTTAAGACAAGAGTTATTATATAATAGGAGTATAAAAAAAGCAAGCACTTTTTTTAATTTTTTTAAATTTTTTTAAAAGCATATTTGAAAGGAACAATTTAACATGAACGTAGAAGAAAGATTACTAAAATATGTCAGCTATTGGACAACCTCCGATGAATCCTGCAGTGACATTCCAAGCAGTGAGCGTGAGTTCACGCTTGCAAAAGCCTTAAAGCAGGAACTGGAAACTCTCGGTCTTACCAATATACTCCTCACCGATCACTGCTATGTATATGCCAAGCTTCCTGCCACACCGGGCATGGAAAACTGTAAATCCATCGGCTTTATCGCTCATATGGATACCGCCCCGGATTTTTCCGGAAAAGATGTCAAACCACAGATCATTCCCGACTATGATGGCGGGGATATCTTATTAAAAGGAAGTCAGGATGTCTTAAAGGTAAGTGATTTTCCATCCCTTGCCTCTTTAAAAGGAAGAACCCTGATCACGACAGACGGTACCACACTTCTGGGCGCTGATGACAAGGCAGGTGTTGCTGAAATCATGACAGCCGTGGAAGAACTGATTGCAGAAGGTACACCACACGGGGATGTCTGGATCGGGTTTACGCCGGACGAAGAAGTCGGTGCAGGTGCGGATCTGTTTGACCTTGCTATCTTTCAGGCAGATTATGCATACACGGTGGACGGCGATTACGAAGGCGAAGTGGCTTACGAAAATTTTAATGCCGCAAGTGCCATCTTTCATATTAAAGGTGTAAATGTTCATCCGGGCGAAGCAAAAGACATTATGGTCAATGCGGCACTGGTGGGATGTGAAATTGTTTCCCGGCTTCCGGAAGCGGAAACGCCGGCACACACCAGCGGCCGGGAAGGATTCTATCATCTGACCGATATGTCCGGAGATGTGGCTTCCGCCACCCTTTCCTTTATCATTCGTGACCATGACAAAACTACATTTGAGAAACGGCTGCAGAATCTACGTGACCTTGCACAATCCATGAATCAGAAATATGGACCGGAAACCGTCACGCTCGACATCGAACATTCGTATGAGAATATGATCTCTGTCATTGAGGATAAAATGGAGATCGTGGATCTGGCAAAACAGGCAATTGCCTCCGAAGGTCTGACACCGCTCTCCCGTCCGATCCGTGGCGGTACAGACGGCGCAAGACTGTCTTTTATGGGATTGCCGTGTCCGAATCTCGGCACTGGTGGCTATGGTTTTCACGGACCATACGAACACATCTCTGTGGAAGGCATGCAGACAGCTGTCCGCATTTTAAAACATATTGCCACCCATCCCATTCGCAAATAAATGAATCTGCAAAAAACCGTCCGCAGTCTGATGAATCTCAGATTTCGGACGGTTTTGTTATTATTTATGAAGTTTTAGTTTCCCTGCATATTTGCGGATTTTGCCAGTGCAGGTTTCTGAAACATCCGAAACAGACCAATCTGTTCCAGCGCCTTCGTAATAGCGAAAAAGATCACCGAATCTATCGGCCACATAATCAGATTCTTCAGTGCACGCGCCGGAAGAATCACCATAAATGCCTGTCCATATAACACGGTCAGACAAAGCGTTGTCAGAATCACATTACAGATCAGCATAACTACAAATTTCGCTGCCAATACGCGCCATATGGTAAGCTTTTTCTTGTAAAAAAAGCAGCCATACAGGATTCCTGCCAAAATGACAACCAGTGTCAACTGCGGGCAAAATGGTCCGGTCGGTTTCATCATATACTTGATGATATCCAACGCACCATGAAAGATTCCTCCAACTACCGGTCCAAACAGATAATCAATGATACCATTTGGAATACCAGAAAAGCCGATACGGATAAACTGTCCATATTCAATGGAGAAAAATCCTAGAATCACAGCAACTGCGGCAAGCATTGCCATGGTAGTGATGGTTCTTACCGCTTTTAATTCACGGAAAGAATCGGTGAACAAAGTAACGAATTTTTTCATAAAAAAATTACCTCCTTTGCAGACCTCACCGTACTACAACTGGAGATAATATTATCTTCGGATGCAGCGGGATGCGACTCATGTACCGCAAGATTCTCTTTTCGTCCGGGTGACAACTCCCTGTTCATCCGGCACTTAACGCACATGTGTCTACTCTGCTTTAAACTATTAAATTGCAACGACCTAAGTATAACACAATGGAAAAGAAATGCAACTATTTTTTTTCATTGTATGGCATTTTTATAGCAAAACGCCATCTGTCACACGTTTTTACGTGGAACAGATGGCGTCCGTTGCCTGTTATTTTATTCTTTTCAGGTTCCCATACTTGCAAACAGGGCAGCTATCTCATCCGGGCTTAATGCCTTATTGGGATCTGCCGGTTCTTCCGGCTGAAGAGGTGCTTCTTTTACTGCTTCCGGCTCTTCAATCGGCTCGGGAATATCCTCCGGTTCCACCGTTTCTTCGACAGGTTCCCCGGCTTTATCCGCATTGTCGTCATTGCCCATATTTGCAAACAGGGCAGCTATTTCATCCGGGCTCATGGCGCGGTTTGGATCGGACAGATCCGGCATCGGCGAAAGTTCTTCCTCCGGCAGGTTCTCATCATTCGCTTCCTCAACGATCGCATCCTCCGGAATCGGGTCCGGTTCTACCAGTTCTTCTGCTTCCTCAATGGATTCTTCCGGGTCCGGCGGGATAATCTCATCCGCTGCCATGACCGGAGGCTCTTCCTCCGGCTCAAAACTCTCCCCTTCCGGTATATCCGGCAGAATCTCCGGGTCCGGCTCCATACTTTCTTCCGGCTCCGGTGAAATCTCCGGCTCCGGTTCCATACTTTCTTCCGGCTCCGGTGAGATCTCAGGCTCCGGCTCCATACTTTCTTCCAGATCCGGCGAAATCTCAGGCTCCGGCTCCATACTTTCTTCCGGCTCTGGTGAAATCTCCGGCTCTGCCGGTATTTCTTCCACATGATTCTGCGGTGCCGGCTGTGGCTCTACAGGTGTTGCCACAGGTACAGAAACCTGCGGCTGGGAAACAACCACTTTCTGACTGTTCATAATGGTCTGATTCAGGCGCAGTTCCATATCTTTCATTGCAATAATGATTTCCTGCAGCTTTGCGGCTATCTCTTTATCCTGTGAATGTTCCTGTTCTTTTCCATCCTTCTGCACCGAAGAAATTTCATCCTTACAGGCTGAAAGAATCTCGTCCTTATAAGCACCCGCAACTGTACCGAACCCATCCATTCCTTTCTGGAACGTATCAAACCGGTCGATCAGCTGTTCGTATGAATTCATCAATGCATCGGTATTCTCATGGGACCGCTTGATAATTACTTTCGCTATTCCCTTCTGTGCATTGACAATTTCCTCTGTCGGAATCTTAGATGCCTCTTCCATATATGCAAGCTTCACCGATATTTCCTCAAAATATTTTTTCAGCATGAGATATGATGCCTTTTCCGACTTGAAAATACTCTCATACTGTTCCTCTCTCCGGGCATATTTTGTCTCATATACTAAAATCACGCCTCTGATTGCAACATACAGGCATATCAGATCTGCTGCTGCCAAAACAACCAGAACAATAAACATCTTCGGGAAATTGACCATGGCATACAACTCTGCCATAAAAATAAACGCAAACAAAAGTATCCCGAAAATCATCTGCATCCTTGCTTTCGAATCTTTATTCTTCATATGATACCGCTCCTTCCATGAGCCCGCTATTCTAACCACTATGCAAAATAAGCTCTAGTATGTTATATTTTACCATATTGTGTCGATTCTCACAAGGTTTGTTGTTTATTTCTGCCTTCTATAATACGTCATTTACAATCTGCTCTGCTGTCAGATGATTCTCTTTTAATACCTCATTTACATCATACCGGTCAAGGAATTCTTTTTTCAATCCGTAATTATAGACTTTCATATCACTGCTTCCATAAAATCTTGCGATTTTTTCTCCGAAACCACCATTCAGGATGCCATCTTCCAGTGTAACTACCGTGTCATGGTCTGCCTTCAGCTTCTCCAGCAGTCCCTTATCCAGTCCGGTAATATAATACGGGTTGATTACCGTTGCATGAATACCTTTTTTCTCCAGCATTTCTGCGGTCTGCAGTGCCAGGGAATAAAATGTTCCGAGTCCGATCAGTGCAATTTTGCTTCCCTTTTCCGTTACCTCATAGGTGTTGAGCTGGCTCCAGTCTTTTGTGACTTCTCTGCCATCCGAAATCATGTCTCCGCCCGGAAGTTTGATCGCAACCGGCATTTCCTTCTGCTCCACACTCCAGTCAAGCATTGACAGATATTCTTCCTTTGTTGTCGGTGCCAGATAAACCAGTCCCGGAATATTAGAAAGCATCGGAATATCCTGCAGTCCCAGATGGGTAACATCCGTCATGCCAAATACCGATCCCGTATACACAACAATCGTTGCCGGATTCCCGTCAATACACAGATCCTGTGAAATCTGGTCATACGTCCTCTGGATAAAGCTAGAATACACACCGTATACCGGCTTTCCGCCACCTTTGGCAATTCCGGAAGCAAGTGCTACCGCTGTCTCCTCCGCGATTCCCACATCTACAAACTGCCGGCCGGCCTGTTTCCTTTTCTCCTGCGTAAATCCGAGAATCGTCGGGGTTCCGGATGTAATTGTAACAACTGTCGGATCCTTTTTCATCTTTTCAATCAGATATTCACAGGTCACCGAAGAATAATCTTCCACTTCCGGAAAATGGGATTTTCCGGTCTCAATATCAAATGGAAGATGCCAGTGCCATTCTTCCTTATGCTCTTCTGCCGGTTTATAACCTTTTCCCTTTAATGTATTAATGTGGACAACAACCGGTTTCTTACTGTCTTTTACCTGTTTGAAAGCCCCGATCAGCTCCCTTAAGTCATTTCCATGATCCACATAGACATAATCAAGTCCCATGGCTTTAAATAAATTGCACTCTGCCTGTCCGTTTGTCTCGCGGAGTAATTTCAGATTTGAATAAAGTCCTCCATGGTTTTCTGCAATTGACATATCATTGTCATTTACTACAATGATCATGTTGCTGTCTAATTCTGCCGCAAAATCCATTCCTTCTAAGGCTTCTCCTCCGCTTAAAGAACCGTCTCCGATAATTGCGATCACATTTGCACTTTCCCCACGAAGATCCCTTGCCTTTGCCAGACCGCATGCCAGACTGACGGATGTGGAGGTATGTCCGACCGTAAAATGGTCATGTTCACTTTCCTGCGGACAGCTGTATCCCGTCACGTCATCGTAATGTTCTTCATATAAATAGGCATCTTTTCGACCGGTCAGCATCTTGTGCGGATAGGTCTGATGGGAAACATCAAATACCATTTTGTCCTTTGGGGACTCAAAAACATAATGCAGTGCAATGATTGCCTCTACCATGCCAAAATTCGGGCCAAAATGCCCGCCGTGAATACTTGCCCTCTTTAATAATGCATGACGCATTTCTTCTGCGAGAGCTGTCATCTCTTCTATATTCAATTTCTTCACATCTTCCGGTCCGTTAATCTTTTCGATATACATATAATAAATTCTCCTTCCGATTTTATCTATCATAATATACCACTTAAAGTTAACTTTAAGTCAAGTATTTTTTATTTAATTTTCAACTTTTTGCTTCAAATCCTCAATTGCCTGAGCCACTATACCTGCGCTCTTAAAAAGATGTAAATAATGTAATGATAAAAGGGGCAAAAGGTATCATTTCCCACTGAAATGCAATTTTTATGTCATTCGCATTTCTTGCGATCCGCTTGTTGTTCCGATATAATTATGCTATGATTGTGCTTTGATTGGAGGAAACCATTTTGAACGAATATTATAAGTTTTTTCAAAATAAAAAATGTGAATATTTTCCATGCCATAAAGGAATCCCGGAGGCGGACTTTAACTGTCTGTTTTGTTATTGTCCCCTCTATACACTCGGGAAATCCTGTGGTGGAAACTGTGAATATTTAAAAAATGGTATCAAATCCTGCATAAACTGTGGCTTTCCCCATCACCGAAAGAACTATGATAAGGTCACGGGCCGCTTTCAGGAAATTGCAGCCGTTATGGCTGCTTCCGATAAGGAGGATGCATCCCATGAAATGTAAACTTACTCCCGGATTATCCTCCGGTGACTGGAACGAATTTTGCAACCGTTTCCATTTCCCTCCGGATGACCTGCCTCATATTCAGGCAATTTATACGGCACTTCTTCCCCTGGTTGAATCCTATGCATATTACTCTCTGGATCAGGATTTAGACGGGGTTTCCCTGCCTCACTATGCCTATGGGTTTGTGACGCTTGGAAACGGAGTGGATGAACTGTCGGAATTATATCTGAACCATGAACAGATCCAGGAGGCTTACATTGTGGACTGCATCAGCCTGATGCTTTTGTCAAAGGCTTATGAAGAGTTTGCACATGTGGTAGAACGTCAGAGCCGCCTGTATCTTGCAGAATTATCTTTTCTGGGAGATACCTATTCCCTTGACCTGCTCCCACAGATTTATGGGCGGCTTGCCCCGGATGGCATCCAGCTTACCGAGGGGCAGATGCTCCGGCCGCTTAAGACAGCAACGCTGATCCTGCATCTGGATACAACAACACACGCCAATCTCAAGCAATTGTGTAATACGTGCGCAACCTGCCGGAATTTTTCCTGCCCGTCGAGAAAGGCCACGGCTCCGCATTTGCCGCATACTTATGGGGCCATGCAGATATTCCATACAAAATAATTATTTTTCAATTGATAAGTCAGCATTTTACCGTGCTTTTTTCAAAAGTTCTTCCGCTGTAATACCAAACAATTTCTTAGTTGCTCCACCCACCCGACACGGACAATCTCTGCTCTACACCTTGTGCTTCCAATATAAATGAAACCGATATGGTGAACTGATTAAAATGCTTCTGTTTTTTATAACTGATGATTGAAGAAATATAAACAAAAGCAAGGGGGTTGAGAGTAACCTCGAATCTGAAAACCTTATCTTTACAAGTTTGAGGTTTCGAATGATTATTAAGATAAAAAGATGTAAATAACATAATATTAGCAGTTGACTTTAACATTATTAAATGATAATATCAACAATATTAAAGAAAGGGGTTGGTAATGAGACGAAAAGCGCAAGAATGGATATACAATTTAAGTGATGAAGATATCACATTTATAAAAAATTTTGTTATGTCATCTGGCTCTTTAAAAGAGGTTGCAAAATTGTATCATATAACATATCCTACCGTGCGATTGAGACTTGATCGACTTATACAAAAAATGCAAATGAATGATCAAATAGAAAATGACGCTTATATTTCATTAATTAAAAAAATGGTAATAGATGATCAACTTGATTTTGACACAGCAAAAATATTGATAAAAAAATACAGAGAGCAAAAAGGAGAATAAATGAAATTTTCTACAATTTTATTCATCGTAATAATAATGGCATTAACCATTATTTGTGTACGTTTTTTAGAATCATATTTAAATAAAAAAAGAAGAACAACTACCGTATCATTAACACCAATTATTTTTCTTGTTCTTTCAATCGTATTAATTATAGTGTATCTGAATTTTGAACCAGAAAGTTTTGAACGCGTTGAGAAGCAGGGGTTATTGACACTCTCATATAGTTTCGTTTCCGAAAATCAGATGTCTATAAAGGATAAGATACATAATTGTATCATTATCTTTATACTTACAAATATTCCTGCTGTTATATCAATTTATAATCGGATAAAAAGAAATAGAACGATTACGCGCAAAAAGAAAATAAATGAAATGAAATTGCGGGAATTATAATGTTCATCTCTATATATTATATATAGTTGTGATGCCGTTGGATATTATAGTGGAAAGCACTGGACAAATGCAAGTGCTTCTAATGCAAGCGTAGATTCTGACTTTGTTATATATACATATAAACTTTCTGGACAAAGTAACAAAACCACATGTACTTCCTCCTGTATTACCTTAAAATGTTCTGGAAATCTTGATACTTATGTTGGAGTTGGAAATGTAGGAATTGTAAAGATTACATCTCAAACTTATTCGAGTAAAACCAATTTCTATGCTTCAAGTTATTTATAATAATGAAAAAAAGATATATAGTGATACTCGTTTTGCTTATACTGATCTTACTCTATAATAGATATGGATCTGGTGTCTAAAATCATTTAAGTGCACAGGTAGACAGTATTTCAATTGAGGCAGTATGAAAAACTTATCCAGCGCGAACGATTAGAAATTGTTCGCAGATAATAAAACAATTTAATGGTATCCAGCAAAGATCTTTAAATCATTGACAAAAAAATTACGCAATGGTATTATGAAAATACAAAAAGCAATACCGTGTAGGCGGTTTGCCAAAGTTAGTTTTAAAAAATAACCGGTCTTTGGTAGGGGCGGTTATTTTTTATGGTTAGAAAAGATCATTACGATCAGATTGATAATAGCAACAATCAGTATGCAAAACTGAAAATATTGTTCCCCACACATGACTTTGATTTTGTGTTTACTCCTTTACAGATTTCTTGAAAAGATGGAGAAATTAAATTTTCTTCCATATATTTTACAATATACTCATACACATTTCTCTTTCTTTATCCGTAAGTTCATTGCTTAGCTTTTCTCCCATTTGCTACCTCCCTATATGCCTATATAATAAAACATGTGTTCAATTATATCAAATAAAAATTATTGCCAAACCATCCTCAACTGTCCGACCTGCTCCTCCACAATCCGCCCCAACCTCTGCTTCATGACTCTCTGCACAATCCGCCGCCTCCGGTAAAAACAATTCCGGCTGATTTGGAAAATTCCGTAGTGCACATTCACTTTATTTCTTGTGTATTTTTGTGTATTTTAGTTGACTTTTGTGTAATATTGTGTATGATATAATTAAAGGAGGTACATAATGAATCCAAGGCAACAAACGATTAAACAACTCAGTGCTTCCGGTTATGAATTGAAACGCCACGGTGCTAATCACGACATTTACTACAATCCGCAGACACACAGCACCGTACCTGTCAAACGACACGATTTCAATGAAAACGACATGAAGTACATCTTCAAGGAAGCCAATATTAGCAGGATGCATTAAATATGTTTCCTGCTTCCAAATAGGAGGGTTACTATGAAATATATTTATACAGCTTTGTTTACACCTATCGAGGACGGATCTGGATACTACGCAAAAGTCCCTGATCTTCCTGGATGCATCACTACTGGCAATAGTCTTTCTGATGCAATTGACCAAATTACCGATGCAATGAGCGCATGGCTTGTTGTTGCAGAGGATGAAGGCGAACCGATTGCTCCTCCATCACCACAGGAAAAATTAAGTGTTGATGCCGGCACAATCTGTTCCCTGATTTCCGCAGATACCATTGAATATCGTGCCCAGACAGATACTCGCGCCGTTCGAAAAAATGTTTCTCTTCCAAGTTGGATGGTCCGTCTTGCTGACAAGCGCGGAATCAACTGCTCACAAGTCCTTCAGGATGCCTTACGAACACTTCTTGATAACTCCACTATCGCACATACTCATTAACATTATCCCTTAAAAACCAGTTATCTATATGGGTAACTGGTTTTCTCATAAAACAAAAATTGCCTCTCCATCAACCATAACACGGTTATTTATTGTCTTGAAATCTGGAGCATTCCTGCCTATAACCATAAATATAAAAACGAGCAGCAAAACCGGATTTACACCAGTCTGCTACTCGTTTGATGATTATAATATTTTCTTTTCTTGTGCCATTGCAACCAGTTATCGGACAAATGGCAGGAACGTAATGCTATACTTTATTTTCCAAACCGGCTGATTTCTTTCGCATATGATATTTCCGTTTTTCCTCATACATTTTCTCATCCATATGCATTAAAAAAGTTTCTGCATCATCTTCTGTCCCAAATTCCGTGTATCCCATGGAAACACTTAAATGAAACGGTTCTATCCCGGATTCATTAAACCGGGACAGATTATGGTTAATCTCCTCCATTGTCGCTAAGACACGCTCCGTATCAACACCTGACAGCAGCACAATAAACTCATCTCCCGCATATCGGATTGCCATACCATCATCCGGTATGGATCTGATGAGTATATTTCCCAACGTACAAATAGCCTTATCGCCCGTACTATGACCTAAATTGTCATTAATACACTTGAAATCGTTTACATCCATCATGATTCCATATAAGGATTTATGGCTTGCAATTTTCTTTTCCGCAAGCACCGCATTAAAATATCTCCGATTATATAATCCGGAAAGCTCATCCATATACAAACTCTCTGCGTATGACTGCATCTGCACAAATATCAATGCGACCGCAACCAGCACCCATGATGATGTAATTCCATAAAAAAGGAACTGGAGAACTACACCTGCAAAACAAGGACCAACGAAATAGATCACCGGAAAAAAACTCAGGTTAACCCCTTGTTTTTTGGAATGATACACCAGATAGATACTGTAAGCAAAATATATGACAAGCGAAATATATCCCACCAGCACACCGGCAGTTCTCTGATATACATTCTCCCCGGATATTTTAAACATAATCCCTGTTCCAAACAGATTACATAAAACCATAATTACTTCTACCAGCCAGGGAAATATCTCCACTCCTGCTTTTTGAACCATTCTTTTATAATTTCGATAGATACGCAATTCCACGTACATACACCAAAGCATACCCATACTGACTGTCCCTATAAAGCATATGCTGTTAGAGATATAATTAATCTGCCGGCTGCCAGTAAACTGTTTTCCATCTACGAGAAAAGCAATGGTTTCAGACAATGCCCCCACTAAATTTACGATTGCTATTCCATCATATATTTTATCTCCCACATGAAGGCTCTCTCTGTTCTTTCGTCTACAAAACAAAAGGAACCACATCATTAACACGGTCAAGCCGTTTGCCATTAATATTTCTTCTAAAACGATGATTGTTATCCCCTCCATCATTCACGGTATGAACTCATTTTTACTAAAATGAGCTCTATCATTATACCAAATTAAAACCGGTTTTTGTCTTTTTCGACATGAACTACAGTTTTTTTAACGTGAACGATGATTTTTTATGTTTCATCATTTTTCACAGCCTACTGCAACTGTGAAAAACCCACGGCTTACAAAGTTAACGGTCTTTGTATCGGAATCATAATAAGATCCCGGTATCTTAACTGCTGCACCGTATTTATCAATTTTATATGCAAAAATCTTTTTGTCTTTTTCCTTTTTCGAAGCATTATAGGAAACAGCGACCCTGATCCGTCCCTTTTTCAGGACAGACGACTGCTTTTTCTTGATTCCTGTGACGGAAAAATCATAAACCGGACGTTTTCCAATAATTTTCCCTGCCCTGGCAGAAAGATTTTTCTTGTCAGCCTGTTTTATTTTGATAACCGCAGCTGTATTCATTTCTTTCTTTAATTCTTTTAATGCCTTCGAATCAAAGGTAAGATTTACATTGCCACCATTGACCTTCCATTCTTTTACATTCTTTTTGACAAGTAAATTTACCGCCTGCTTATCCACTTCAAGATGCAGATTCCTCCAATTTTTGGCTTTTCCTGTATCAAAAGTTATTTCAACAGACAGGTCTTTTATCCTGCCACCCTGTTCTTTTTCTGCCTTTGTAATTTCTTTTTTCAAAACTGCTGCAATATTCTTCACTTTGACCGTATTATTTTTAACTGCAGATTTTGCTTTGACATTAATATCCTTAACAGAAACGGACGTATCTGCTGCGGGTGGCGGTGTCACATTCCCCGGTTCTTCTTTTGCATGATCCGGTGCCGGTAATGTGCCGGAATCCGGTGAAACATTGCCAGATGATCCGTCCGTGCTTCCACCGGCATTTTCTCCGGAACTTCCACCAGAACTTCCGCCAGAACCTCCACTTGAACCGCCTCCGGATATTCCGCCGGAACCTCCACTTGAACTGCCTCCGGAACTTCCACCAGAACCGCCCCCGGTCTGGGAATGATCCGCCGTTACACGGACCTGACAATCTGCCTTACTTCCTGTATAGTTGCCATTCCCATTATAACATGCGGTGAACGTATATGTTTTCGTTTCATTCGGAAGCGTTGCCATCCAGTGATCCGTTCCCTTTTCTTCTAATGTGATCCCGGAAACATCACAGGTTACTTTTATCCCGGCATCTTCCGGAATCCCCTGTCTGCAAAGCTGTAATTCTACTGTCCCCGCACCTTTGACCGTATCGGTTTTTGCAGTCAGCTGCATGCTGGTGGAAGCCTTTTCGATTTCCAGGACAGCCTCCCCGTATGTTGGAATAAAAGATGCCTTTTCCGCTTTAAAATAAATCTTATACTGGCCTGCTTCTGTGTAAAATGGCATCTCCGTTTGTGTATACGATCCGTTTTCTGTCAAACTGTAACGGATTTGTACACCATCTTCCTGTTTGATATCAAATGTATGGGGTTTTCCATCATAAGTTACGCGGACAGGTACGGTTTGTATTTCCGGCATCTCACTGTTTTTCCGGTAATAATAAGTGATCTCCTGGCGATCCTCTGTGATGTTTATTTCTCCCTGATTTGCACTGTTTCCTGCACATGTATATCCATATAAATCCGGACTTCTTAACGTATACGCAGAATTCTTTGGTACATATACTGTCGCGGGTGCCGTATCAGGCACTGTTGTTTCGGTTCCGTCTTCGTTTTGCAGCATATAACGAATCGTTACGGTACTCCACGCCTGTCCTGCCGTCTGATTGTCAGCCAGAATTTTCCCAGTATCCTCATCTATGATCTTTCCTTCCAGTCTGTCCCCGGAAACCAGACCCGTTACCGCAGGAAGTGTGACAGAAAGGGACTCTCTGGCAGCATCCGGATCATACCAGTTACTGTGTGGCGGAACGGTATATGTTTCTTCTTTTTCATATTTGACTGTATTGTCTGCTCCAATAATGCGGAAAGTAATCTTCAAATGCTGTTTGGCATCCACTATATTTTGTACGACTGTACGGAATTCCAGATCCTTTCCATTTGCTTTTGTGATATTTGTCTCATCGATCCGGTATTGGTCACTATCCCTGTCAAGTGTTCCTGTCCTGCTATGCGGAATTGTAATTTCAGGATCGCACACATAAACAGATGCCTGCCTGCTGACATAATCACGGTTATTTAATCTCCGCGCCAGTTCCATTTTACACACTTCACAGAAAGGATTCCCAAGATCCCGCATCATGCAGACGCGGCTCGGTGCAAATACCGTTTCTGTTCCTGCTGCCGTTATTCCGATTCCACGGAACCCAAGCATCTTATGCCATTTAATCTTATCCGGATCCGATGTGTCGGAAATATTTTCTCCCTGCATCTTTTTATCATATTCATCGCCTAATCTTCCGATGCTGTGGGAAATTTCATGGGTCATGACATCCCCCTGCTCATTCTCATCCGAATTTGCCGAAAAAGAAAAGAGTGCATTGGAAGAAGAACCAATATTCGCAGTCGTATTACAAATGATATGGATGGTTCCAACGGCTGCGCCGGTATCCAGATATCTGCTCTCCAGCTCTGCCCTCAGTGCCCTGGCTTTATCTTCCCCGTCCTTTGCAAAATAGCAGGATTTTCCGAATGCCTGCACATGAAAATATGTGTCCGGGTTCGACTCCCCATACATCACGCCCACACCAGTTTCATTGGACACCGTCTGTACTGCATAAATATTGATCCTGTCGGAATACTCTTTATAAGGGGACCACTTTAGCAGCCCCTGTGCTTTTGCCGTTGCATCCTTCAAAAATTGTTCCTGTTGTTCCTGGGTATAGCCCTCACCCATGATAACAATCACAAAATTTTCCTTATCATCACCTGTCTTGTGAATGGCATAAACGGAAGCTGCCGTTGTCTGGTCTGCCGCTGTCTGGTCTGCCATCACAGGATATGGAAACACCAGGGAAAGCAATAATATCAGGCTAAGTACGATTGCCCCAAACCGTTTTCCATCCTTCTTTTTTACATTCGTCATATCATCCTCCGTACTTTACATTACCAGAAATACTGGTGCTTTCCCTCTTCTTCCCACAGACAAACTCCCGGGAAACCATCTGCCGTAAGGCTTCTTAAAGCACGATTACCGCAGCATCAAACCCCTCTACATTTCCATCAAAGGTGTTTTCGGTAAGCAGATTGTACTTCTGCGTGTACTCATTAAATTTTTTTGCACTGTTGCTGCAGTTAAAAATCATGGCAATGGTCTCCTCGCCATTTTTTCTGATCAGGACAACTGTCCCTTCCTCATCTTCTGTGACGCTCCCAGCCAGTTCGCCTTCTACAATGCATGCATGGCTTTTCCGGACCTGAATCAGCCGCTTGTACCATTCATACATCTCTTTGTCCTGGTATTCTTCATCCCAGTACATGCCCCGTCTGCAGTCCGGATCGTTTGCTCCCGGCATCGCATACTCATCTCCATAATAAATCATCGGCATTCCCGGCAGTAACAACTGAAAAGCGGCTGCCAGATGCTGCTTTTTCTTATTGTCGTTACACAGATGTAAAAATCTTGCGGTATCATGGCTGTCAATCAGATTCCACATAAGGGGATAGCAGTTTTTGTGTAAGCGTCCCTTCAAATATCCAAGATTTTGTACGAACTGGCTGACCGTAATCTTTTCGTCTGCAAGCAGATCGATCAGGTTCAGGTAAAATGGATAATTCATGACTGTATCCCATTCATCCCCCTCAAGGAAATCTCCTGCATAATGCCAGATTTCCCCAATGATCAGCATATCTTTCTTCACAGCCTTTACTGCCTTTCTGAAATTCTTCCAGAAGAAATGGCTGATTTCGTCTCCTACATCCAGTCTCCATCCGTCAATATCGCATTCCTTAATCCAGTAGCATGCAACATCCGTAATGTATTTTTCAACTTCAGGATTTTTCAGGTTTAACTTTGGCATTCCGCCATAATAACCAAAACATTTGAAGTTTGGGATCTCTCCCCATTCGCTTTTAAGTGGGAATCCATCAATAAAATACCAGTCCCGGTATTTGGATTTTTCACCATTTTCCAGGATATCCGCAAACGCAAAAAATTCTCTTCCCGTATGATTGTATACCGCATCCAGGACTACCTTCATACCACGCTCATGCGCTTTTTGTACCAGCTCTTTGAGATCCTCTGTTGTTCCAAAGGACGGGTCTATCTGGTAGTAATCCGTGGTATCATACTTATGGCACGAATTTGATTGAAAGATAGGTGTCATATACAGCACATCGATTCCCAGATTCTGAATATCATCCATATGTTCGATGATTCCCCTGAGATTTCCATGCAGATCATCCATAGGCGTAATCGGTGCTTTATACCACAGTTCTTTGTCTACCGGCTCCGTTGCTGCAAAACGGGATGGGAAAATCTGATACACGACCTTGTTTGCTGCCCACTCCGGCACCTCAAACATCTCTTCCTCCCGAAGGTTCTGCGGACAGTCAAACATTCTGTCCCTGTTTGTAATGCATTCCTTATCAAACTCATAATTTCCATAATATACCTTTTCTCCCTGCGTGTCCGTAAATTCGAAAAAGTAACGCAGACAGATCAAATGCATCTTTATCTGTGCTTCATAATAATCATGAAACTGTGAGACAGCAACCTTCTTCATCGGAACTGTCTTTCTGGTATCCTTACGCTCCATAGGTATATACTTGTCCTCATAGTGAAGGATTACCTCCTTCATATCATCCTTTTTTACCTGCACGCGTATCACGAATAAATCCTTATCAACCGCATAGCTAAACCTTTTATCCATATCATGAAAAATTGCTGAATATTCCATAAAATTTCCCCTTTACACTTGTTGTTTTCCTGTATTTTAACTTACTTTTTTCAACAATTCTAGCACTATATCCACGATATTTTTAACTTTTTCTACTTTTATGCTTTTTTGCGATGATATTACTATTCATATAATTTAAAATGTGCGTTATCAGTTTAAAACCAATAACGCACATTTTCTCATTGCATCCTTTTCCCGCATTTATATATGTCACAAGTCAAATTATAGTTCCTACCTGCGACAACTTTATATGTAAATTCAACATCAATAATTTTTTGCACCGTTTTTAATTTTTATTTTCTGCAACTTTAAATTTCTGGATCATTTCACGCAGATTTTCTGCTTCACTGCTCATCTCCTGACCGGCTGCTGCACATTCTTCAGATGTTGCCGAATTCGTCTGTACGACATCATTGATCTGTTCAATTCCATCATTAATCTGTTGGATTTCTGTTGTCTGTGTCTCTAACGTTTCTGCAATATTTGTGACTTCTTTTGTAATGATCTGGGAATTCTCAGCGACCTCCTGCAATTGTGATGCCGTCTGCCCTGCAATCACCATACCTTTTTCCACGGCTTTCACAGAGGTTTCAATCAATGTTGCGGATTCCTTTGCTGCCTGGGCACTCTGGTCTGCCAGCACATTGACCTGATTCGCTACCACTGCAAATCCCTTTCCTGCCTCCCCTGCTCTTGCAGCCTCAATGGAAGCATTCAATGCAAGCAGATTCGTCTGGGACGCAATTTCATTGATTGTTGCAATGATCTTGTCAATCTCTTTTGATGCCCCGTTGATCTCATTCATGGAATCAACCATATCCCTCATTTTACCATTGCTTTCCAGAATGGCATTTCCAAGTTCGTCTACTCTTCCACTGATTTCTTTTGCGGATTGTGAATTTTTTCCTACCTGTTCAGAAACACCTGCGACTGTTGCGGTCAGTTCTTCTACAACTGCTGCCTGATTTGTTGCTCCATCCGCAAGGTCATTGGAACTTGATGCTACCTGATCTGCGGCACCCGAAACTTCATCTGAAACATGTTGGATTCCCTTTATTGTCTCTGCCATGCTTTCTTCAAACAACATAAAGGAGTTTAGAATTCCAACGAAATCCCCTTTCCACTCTACTTCCGGCTGCACATCAAAATTTCCTTCTGCAAACATCTTCATTGAACGTCCAATATCATCTACATAGCTTCCCAGAATGCGGATGGATTTGCGCATATTGTGTGCCAGTATTCCAATCTCATCATCTGAATGGTAGTCCAGCGTGCTGTGCAGGTTTCCATCTGTTAATTCCTGTGCAACGGCTTCCACTTCACGTAATGGTACTAAAATTGACTCAAGTACTTTTTTGCCTGTTTTTATTGCCAGTTTCCATGCCAAAACCAGACAAATAATAATACACACAATTCCTGCCACTGCAGAAATAACCGTAATTCTGACTGCCTGGCTGCTTACCTCATCGGTCATTTCATCTAATCTTGTTGCAATTTTTACGGCTTTATTTAATGCCGGGGTACAATCATTCAGAATTGAATCAACTGCCTTATCCTTGTCACCGCTTTTGATTTCTTTCATGATGGAATAACCAATGTTTCCCCAGTCTGTAAGGGCAGATGCGTATTCTTCACAATCCGCATCCGGAATAACTCCGGAGTTCTTTAAATTTTTCAGTTGGGTATTAACTTCTGCAAGCAGTCTTTCTACCGTCTGCTCATAACCGTCATAAGAGGATGTATCATTATTTAATGCCATTTCCCTGATATTTCTCGCTGATGAGTTAACATTTATCCTGCAGATTTTCACCGCCCGGTCTGCAACAGTAACATTTTGTACATAATGCATCGTATTGGCAAATAGCATACCTATAACCACAATAGAAAACAGACCTGAGACTAACATCATAATAATGACTTTTCTGTAGCCATAGTTTATCCTTTCCTTCAGATGTAAATTTTCCAAGTTCTTTTTCATCATATTTTTCTTTGACGGCATAGTTTGCTATTTCCTTTCTCTTTTGTTCGATTCTGATATATCAAATTTTTTTCTCAAAGTCAATAAATTTCAGGAACAATTTTATTATTCTATTTTTCACACAAAATGTTGTACCCAGCCCCCGAAAAATACAGCACTTTTGCCAATTTTTTCTACAGTTACCTCTCCGATCGAACGTGATGTAATCTGGAATGTCGTGCCGGTGTTCCCTCGTAAGAGTCATACTAGTACATAACTGAAAATACTATTGTCTGAAACACCCTCTGTTTTCATATATGGCATCAGGTTCTTCCAAAACATTCTCTAATTGTCTTTGAAATATCTGAATCAATAAAATCTTTATGTGCCATGTCATCAAGGATATCACATGTTTTTTCATGGGACAATCCCTTTTTATAAGGTCTGTCTTCCGTAAGAGCCTGATAAATATCAACACATGCCATCATACGTTCCTGCTCATTTAATTCATCAGCGGTTTTTCCAAAAGGATACCCTTTTCCATTTAATTTTTCATGATGGAAAGCCGCCCAATCTCGTATTTCTTCAAAATCATTAACCTCCGATAATATAAGGTATGTATAACCAGCATGATTTTTCATTGTAGAAAATTCATCATCCGTAAGCTTATCCGGTTTTTCCAGAATTTCATTGCCTACCGCCATTTTTCCTATATCATGCAGTGCACCAGCCAAATACATTTTCTGTACCGTGATTGAATCATATCCCATATATTTGGCAAGCAGGGAGGCTTTTTCAGCTACTCCTATAGAATGCCTGCTTGTAAAAGAAGATTTATAATCTACAATCTTTGCAAAGAAATCCGCAACATTTTTACACATTTCCCAATCAAAAACCATTTTTTCTCTTGGGATAATTTTCCACAGCTTCGTTTCAAAAGAATCATCACTTAAACACATATAGGATTCTTTTGTGAATACATGAAGAAAAGCATTAACACATTCTGAATCAAATAGACTATCCTTTTTTTGGGAAAGATACTGACATATAAAATCCCATCTATTATCATCAGATTTAATACTATTTCCTATGATATCAACGGTATCTGCAAGATGAATAATTCTTGCAGGCAATGGGGTTTCATTCCACTTTTTTTGAAAAGGACCAGTTCCATCGGCATGTTCATGATGATACAAAATCACATTTGAGACATCTGTTTTAAAAGGAAGTTTCGTAATATTTTTTTCACCATAAATACAATGAAGATTCGTTTTTCTTACGGACAAATCTTTTTTAATGTCAATAACATAATTCCTTTCCAGCTCTTCCGTAATATATTGTGTCAAAGCATTATCATGCAGTAAGGCACACATAGCTAAATCTTGTAACGCATCACCTTGAATTGCCAGATATTCAGCCATGCATACACTTATATAAGCCACTCTTTTTCCATGCTTATTTTTGATTTTTACCAACTCTGCTTCTATACAGTCCAAAGCATAGGAACAGGCTCCTGCAAGTCCGACAATATCTATTCTTAGTTCTTCTTTCATTGGTATAATCCTATCATAATACATTTATGCTTCTGAGAACTGGTCTTTTCCTACAAAGCATAACGGACATTCAAAATCTTCTGGAATATCCTCCCACTTTGTACCAGGTGCAATACCACCTTCTGGATAGCCCTTCTCCTCATCGTATTCCCATCCGCAAACATCACATACGTATTTCATTCGTTGTTCCTCCTTGTAAATATATTAATACACAGCCTATATTACTGTTATATTTGTGTTGTTCTGTAACCTTAATATGTATAAATGCTTTTAGCATTTCCATAATCCATGCAGGTTACAATATGCATATACTTCTTCCTCAGCTGTTTTAGCAAAGCCATCATACATATCTGTCCACTCATAATTTTCGCCTTCTGCCGCTGCCGCCAGGTTTTCCTTTGTATCACCAATTCCTGCTAATTCCTTGAACCACATCTTTGCATGTTCTTTCTCATTATCTGCAGTCTTTAAAAACAATGCTGACATCTGCTCGTAGCCTTCCTTCTATGCTACAGATGCAAAATATGTATATTTATTTCTTGCCTGGGATTCTCCGGCAAATGCCTCCTGTAAATTTTTCTCTGTCTGTGTTCCTGCGTATTTGTTATCTGCCATTTATTTTACCTCCGTTTTCTTTACAACTTTTTCAAAATCTGATGCTGGGTGCTTACATAAAGGACATATAAAATCATCCGGCAGTTCTTCTCCCACATATTCGTATCCACAGATTCTGCAACGCCATATTGTCTGACCATCCTCTGCTTTGCCAACCTCCTCCGGCTTAGGCTTAATGTTATTCTGGTAATAATCATATGTAGCTGAAGGAATATTACTTATTACTTCCATATCGGTTATCTCCCCGATAAACATTGTATGTGAACCTAAATCTTCAGTTTTATTAACTGTTACAGAAATGTATGCATTTGTTCCTTCTGTAATATAATAAATACCATTCGTGCCCCTGGCACACTGCTCAAATGCTTCAAACTTATTGGTATCTCTTCCTGATTGGAAGCCAAAATGTTTGAACAATTCAAATTGTGCCTTCTGACTTAAGACTGATACAGTAAATTTTCCGGTTCTTTGAATCATATCATGCGTATAATTTGCCTTATTTACACAGATACTTAACTGGTTTGGTTCCGAAGCTGCCTGTATAGCTGTATTAATAATACATCCATTGTCTTTTTCGTCTTCCCTTGCAGTCAGTACAAACAATCCATAACTCAGCTTATACATTGCTTTCCTATCCATATTTTCGTCCCTTTATCTTCTCCATGTATTTTAAATGGTATTCTCTAAATAGCCATTTATTCTTATTAATTAGGATTAATTAACCATAATTATTATATAGTATTATAGTATTTTAGTCAATGTAAAACAGTAATCATTCCTATTTTAAAAATTTAATATTATCCTTTATTTTCAAAGAAATGCAAAAAATCAGGTTTAAAATTCATTAATTATCTAGTATTTATGTATCATAAAAAGTACTGCCTATTTATTGAGACTGCTTATTTTATCTGATACAATAAGGAAAATTGAGATTTTATTTTATAAGGAGCCTTAAGGTGTCTGATAATGCGGTTAGCATACTTGGGATTATTCTCAGTAACAAAAGCTTCAA